>Ga0136636_10000109_pt1 | contig 32118 bp, 30 predicted proteins | sample AntDrymUQ8522106_2_FD_104653 | JGI IMG/M metagenome (GOLD analysis project Ga0136636, IMG submission 104653) | Polar desert sand microbial communities from Dry Valleys, Antarctica - metaG UQ852 (21.06) | ecosystem: Environmental > Terrestrial > Soil > Desert | place: Antarctica: Dry Valley... | reverse complement strand
TGGAGTACAGTTGCAGTTTTGTGCAGTAAGTGAATTCGTGAAGTTCAATATAAAAAAGAAGCCTAAAAAATTTAAGAAAACTAAAAGTTTACTAAAATTTTTAAAGTAGAAAATAGGTTCGGTGTTCCATGTTCCATGTTCGGTGTTCGGTGTTCGGTGTTCGGTGTTCGGTGTTCGGTGTTCGGTGTTCGGTGTTCGGTGTAAGTTTTGGGACCTACAAGTTAGTGATAAAACGGCATTTTCTCTCATGATATAGAGGGTTTTTGGTGAAAAAATCGACATCATATTTGTTGATAAATCCTGCCTTCCTTAATCTTTATCTTTGTTCTATTTACAAATATACTGTAAGGATCTTTCAAAGTCAATGAATGCTGCATGGGGGGATGTAAAACTTTTAATGGGTAGAATAGATTATCGTTCGCGGCGTTCTGAAAATTTGATTGTTTGGTATCAAACAAACTGAGGCCCACTTCTTTCCCAATCTTCTTAACCAATTTTGATATTGGCAATTCAGCAGACAACTGTAATGCTAGAGCTATCCTCTTTCTAATTGCCAAAGCAAATTCAAATCCTCTTTTTGGGATTCTAAGCTGAGAATCTAAAGTTATGCTACAAAGTTATTTTCTAAAACTGCTTTTGTTTTCGTTTAATTACCAACATGAATTAAAGTTTTTGTGAAGTAAGCGGACAAAAACGAAGAACATATTTCAATATAAAAATTAAAAATACTGTATGTGATTTCTGGCACTTGACCCAGAAAGTTGGCGTTTTTTTATTCCTCCTCCTCTCTGCCATCGCCCATTTGATTGTCAATGTGGAGTTGGTTGAACATAGCGTCTATTCGATACATTTCATCAACAGTATCATCCATATAGAAGTGGATATTTGGTATTCTGCGCACAAACTTTTTGATACGAAATGCAAATGATGTTTTGATTCTGCTCATTGCTTCCTCAATTTCAAGCATCACTTCTTGTTTGTTTTCATTGTTATATATACTTAGATAGATTTTGGCTAAACCAATGTCAGGTGACATCATGACTTGTGTTACAGTTACAAGTGTGTCACCATATATGTATCTTCCTTCTTCTTGAAAAATACCACTTATGGCCCTTCTTACCAATTCTCCTATCTGTTTTTGCCTTTTGGATTCCATATTTTCAAATATTTATAGCTACAAATATAACACGAGCTTTCCACATGTATCTTTGCAATCGATGAGCGTACTTGATTTGGCAATCGAATATTTCAAAGGGGTTGGTCCAGTTAAGGCCACAATCCTAAACAAAGAATTGAATATCACTTGTGGTAAGGATCTTCTGCAGTTGTTTCCATATCGCTATGTTGACAAAACCAAAGTACTTCCAATTGGTTCATTAACTGGCGAGGAAGATTATGTTCAGCTCAAAGGAAAGTTTTCACATCCTACTATTCAAGGTCAGGGTCGTGCCAAAAGATTTACGGTCTTGTGTTCTGATGGAACAGGCTCAATTGAGTTGATATGGTTTCAAGGCATAAAATGGGTCCAGGATGCGATAAATTACCAAGAGGAATATGTTGTTTTTGGTAAAATAAGTGAATTCAATCGTAAATTCAATATTGCACATCCCGAGATGGAGTTGGTTTCCACTCCAACTGCCTCCACTGGTTTTTTGGCGCCAATGTATTCTGTTCCTGATAAGGTGCGAAACAAAGGCATGGATACAAAATTTTTTAGACGGTTGTTGAGACAGTTGATGGATCGACTGGTTCCAGGAGAAGTCCCTGAAATTCTTCCTAGTTATTTGTTGGAGCAATTTCGTCTATCCGATAGATATACTTCCTTCAAAGCAATACATTTTCCTGTTGATTCTGACCAATTGACCTTGGCTCGTAATAGATTAAAATTTGAAGAGCTGTTTTTTCTGCAATTGAAAATTTTAAAGTACAAAGCAAGAAGGCAGCAGCAAATTCAGGGTTTGGTTTTTAGTGTTGTTGGAGATTCATTCAACAAATTCTATGGCGAGCATTTGGCTTTTTCATTGACAGAAGCTCAGAAGAGAGTAATTCGTGAAATTCGCAAAGACATGGGCAGCGGCAATCAAATGAATAGGTTGCTCCAAGGTGATGTAGGTAGTGGGAAAACAATTGTCGCTTTATTTGCCATGCTCATAGCAATAGGTAATGACTATCAAGCTTGTTTGGTGGCACCTACCGAAATACTTGCACAACAACATTTCACGTCAATCGAAGCACTCGTGAAAGTAATAGGACTTCAAGTTGCTTTTTTATCTGGTTCTGTTAAAGGAAAGGCCCGAAAACAATTGCTGCAGGCACTCGAATCCGGAAGTATCGATATACTAATAGGTACCCATGCGCTTTTTGAGCCAACAGTGGTTTTTAATAAATTGGGCTTGGCAATTATTGATGAGCAGCACCGATTTGGTGTCAAACAACGCGCTACTCTTTGGGATAAAACGGATGTGGCTCCCCCTCACATATTGGTGATGACTGCAACTCCAATACCTCGTACGCTCGCAATGACAGTATATGGCGATCTTGATATTTCAATTATAGATGAACTTCCTCCTGGACGTAAACCCATTCGAACTGTTCACATGTTTGAAAACCAAAGACTGCGTTTATTTGGCCGAATGAAGGAGGAAGTTGCCAAAGGAAGACAGATTTATGTCGTTTATCCCCTGATTGAAGAGTCCGAAAAATTGGATCTGATTGATCTTCAAAGAGGTTATGAAGCTATCTTGCGGGAGTTTCCAATGCCAGAATACCAAATTTCGATGGTCCACGGCAGAATGAAGTCAGTTGATAAAGAATATGAAATGCAGCGATTCGTTAAGGGTACAGCACAAATTATGGTTGCTACTACCGTTATTGAAGTGGGAGTAAATGTGCCCAATGCTACTATGATGATAATAGAACATGCTGAGCGATTTGGATTGAGTCAATTACACCAATTAAGGGGACGGGTAGGCAGAGGTGGAGATCAAAGTTTTTGTATCTTAATGACCAGCTTTAAGTTAACTGCTGATAGTAAGCTTAGAATTAAAACTATGTGTGAAAGTGAAAGTGGTTTTGTAATTGCAGAGGCTGATCTAAAATTGCGGGGTCCGGGTGATTTGGAAGGCACCCAGCAAAGTGGATTATTGGGCTTAAAGTTGGCAGATTTAACCAAAGATGGTGCTATATTAGCTGCTGCGCGAGAATCAGCGCAAAGAATTATCGACGAAGATCCAGAATTGAGTATGTTAAAGTACGCTTCGATGAAACGGTATCTGATGCAATTGAATCATGATATAAGAGATTGGGGTGAAATCAGTTAAAATAAAAACATGAAATTTTTTTATTCATTATTACTTTTTGCGCTACTTACATTTTTAGCTTGTAATCGGAACCCAAAAGTGGACTATCAACAATTGGTGGGTGAATTGTGCACCTGTAGTTTGAAAATATATGAACAGAATCAAATTTTTGAAAAAGCGCTCCAAGATAAAAAGCAGGAGCGAGCAATATCCCTAATGGACACACTTGCAATAACTGAAAATAAATACAGGGCCTGTATTCAATCTTTGCAGGAAAAGTATAAATTCTTCAATGATAAAAATTACCTCAAAGATGTAGAGAAAGTGGCAAAAATTCAATGTCTAGATAAAATGCCAATCATCATGAAAGAATTGAGCGATGAAAGATGGTCAAAGTAATCATCTAGTTGCACTAAATTAGGATAACTTATCGATAAAATTATATATTACCCTTCCACTAGAGTTCCTATTCTTTCACCGTTGATAATTCTTTCCAAATTTAAAGGATCATTGATGTCAAAAACTACAATGGGTAGGTTATTTTCTCTACACAATGTGAAAGCTGTCATGTCCATCACTTTCAAGCCCATATTAATTGCTTGAGTGAAGGTCAGCGTTTCGAATTTTTTTGCTGTGGGATCTTTTTCAGGATCTGCAGTATAAACACCATCTACTCTGGTTCCTTTCAGAATTACGTCAGCGTTTATTTCATTGGCTCGCAGTGCAGCTGCGGAGTCAGTTGTGAAATAGGGAGAACCAGTACCTGCTCCGAAAATCACGACTCTATTTTTCTCAAGATGTCGGATTGCTCTTCTGCGGATGTAGGGTTCTGCAATTTCCTTCATTTCAATAGCGGTGATCAATCTGGTGTAAACCCCTAATAACTCTAGTGCACTTTGTATTGCCATTCCGTTTATTACAGTGGCTAACATCCCCATGTAATCGCCTGTAACTCTCTCAATTCCCGATTTTTCAGCATCCAAGCCTCTAAAGATATTTCCTCCACCAATGACAACCGCAACTTGAACTCCTTTTTGAACTATTGATTTAATTTGTTCGGCATAATGAATAAGCATAGGTTGATCTATTCCAAAATTCTTATCACCCATCAATGATTCACCACTTAATTTAAGGAGGACACGATTGTATTTTAATGACATAAAATGTATATTTTTAATTGGACTTACAAGTTACAAAATTAATGACATAAAAAAAGCGAACCATAAATGATTCGCTTTAATATTTTTTAGCCAAGAGCAACATGTCGGAACGAAGTTGCAGTAAGGTCTTTGTTTACCGATTTGAGGTAATCTCCAACACTTATCTTGCCATCTTTAACATAAGTTTGAGCAAGCAGCGTATTTTCTTGGTAGAATTTGTTCAATTTTCCCAAAGCGATTTTTTCAAGCATTTCTTCAGGCTTACCTTCAGTTCTTGCTTGTTCTTTACCTATTTCAATTTCCTTTTCGATAATTGCTGAATCGACTCCATTCTTATCCAAAGCAACTGGCTTCATGGCTGCAATCTGCATAGCTACATTTTTTCCAGCTTCGATGTATTCAGGACCTTCCAAGTTAAGTGCAACTATTACACCTGCTCTGTTTCCAGCATGGATATAAGGAAGAACTTGACCTTCGCCAGCCTTAGTTTCAATTTTTTCGTAAGATGCTATTTCTACTTTTTCACCAATTGCAGCAAGATATTCTGTAATCTTTTCTGCAACAGTGATTGAACTATTATAAGAGCATGCTAATAATTGCTCAGTTGTATCTGTAAATTCTTTAAGTGCAATATTTGCCAATTCGTTAGCAAGCGTAATAAAGCCTTCATTTTTGCCAACAAAGTCTGTCTCACAGCTAAGGCGAATGATGATGCCTTTATTTCGGTTGGCAGAAGTTAGTGCGATAACAGCACCTTCTTTAGCATCGCGATCGGCGCGTTTGATTGATAATTTTTGACCTTGTTTTCTAAGGAATTCGATTGCTTTTTCAATATTGCCACCTGATTCAGTTAGCGCCTTTTTGCAATCCATCATGCCAGCACCTGTTTGTTCGCGCAGGTTCTTGACATCAGTAGCTGATATAGTTACTTCACTCATGATAATTTGAGATATGTGGTTTGGGTAATGTATTAAGCTTCAGTCTCTTCAGAATCTTTGACTTCTCCTTTATCCGCTTTTCTTTCATCGAGACCTTCTTGTATTGCAGCAGCAATTACAGAAGTGATTAGGTTGATAGATTTGGAGGCGTCATCGTTTCCTGGAATAGGAAAATCAACTTTGTTTGGATCAGAATTGGTGTCCACGATACCGAAAGTACGGAAACCAAGTCTTTTAGCTTCAGTCAAAGCGATTTCTTCATGCATGATATCTACTATAAATACAGCAGCAGGAAGTCGATTCAAGTGAGCAACACCACCCAAAACTTTAGCCATTTTATCTCTTTCACGGCTAAGAGTCAATTTCTCTTTTTTAGTCAATGCAGTAGCGTTGACATCTGTTAACATTCTTTCAATGTTTTGCATTTTCTTAACAGACTTGCGGATGGTAGCAAAATTGGTCATCATACCACCCAACCAACGTTCAGTAACAAAAGGCATACCTACACTTGTAGCTGCTTTTGCAACGATTTCACGTGCTTGTTTTTTGGTTGCGACGAACATGATTTTACGACCACTTTTAGCAATTTGACGAGCAGCATCAGCTGCTTGAGCCAAACAGTCGCTTGTGCGGTTAAGATCTATGATGTGGATCCCTTTTTTCTCCATGAAAATGTAGGGAGCCATGCGCGGATTCCATTTCTTACGCAAGTGGCCTAAGTGAACACCTGCATCGAGCATATCCTGATAGGAAGGTATGGTCATAACTCAAATATCTTTTGTAAAGGTTGAGACAATTAAAATTAACGTTTAGAAAACTGGAAGCTCTTACGGGCTTTAGGTTTACCAAATTTCTTTCTTTCTACTTCGCGACTGTCACGAGTAAGGTATTTCTTCTCTTTAAGTGGAGAGCGGAACTCTTCATTTAAAGTCACCAATGCGCGGCTAATTGCCATTCTGATTGCCTCAGATTGACCCTTAAAACCGCCACCTTTCACGTTTACTTTAACATCAAAATCATTGGTTCCTTCGACGATAGCCAATGGATCAGTGACAGCAATTTGAACGTGTGCTTGTGGGAAATATTCTTTAACTTGTTTGCCGTTGATTGTGATCTTACCATCACCCTTGGTTAGGTAAATTCTTGCAACTGAAGCTTTTCTTCTTCCTACTGCGTTTATTGTTTCCATTCTTAGAATTTGAAAGGTTCAGGCTTTTGAGCAGCATGTGGATGCGCAGCGCCTTCATAAACAAATAATTTCTTGTACATAGCATCACCAAGTTTGTTGTGAGGCAACATACCTTTCACAGCATGTTCTACAATTGCTCTTGGTTTTGAAGCTCTAATTTGAGCTGCCGTACGTTTCTTTTGTCCACCTGGATACAAAGAATAAGTCAGATATACTTTCTGATTGTTCTTTTTTCCAGTGAAACGGATTTTGTCAGCGTTGATAACTATGACATAATCTCCTGTGTCTGTGTGCTGGGTGTAGCTGGGTGTATGTTTGCCTCTTAGCACGGATGCTATTTTTGAACAAATACGGCCAACCACTAAACCTTCAGCATCTACCACGTGCCATTTGCGCTCTACATCAGAGGCCTTTACGGATCGGGTGTTGTAACTTCTGGTATTCACTTAGATTCTATTTTTTCTAGTTTAGAATAATGCTTTTTTCAAAGCGACTGCAAAGATAGTAATATGTATTCATTTTAACAACATTTAGTAACAAAAATATTTTAACACATCTTCATAAACTGTTGATAATGAGCTTGATTTTGGTTGATTTATTTTATTCGTTATATATGACATCACGATATTTTAACTCCTTTTTCTCTTTATGTATTGAATTTGATGTTTTTGAGTCCTTTCTAATCAATTCTGATTTCTCGAAAATTGCTTGGCTTATCTGAGTTTACTATCAATTTGGTATAATAATGCTCGTCCTTGGTTTGCATGAAATGATTTTTGAATTATTTATAATACCTTTACTTTTACCAACACGTATTCACAATGCTTAAGAAATTAGTTTTAAGTTTATTGGGCCTATGCCTAACAGCTCCAGCATTTTCACAAATTGTTATCAATGAATATTCTGCCTCGAATTGGAAAGAATGGACCGATGACTATTTGAAACATGAAGATTGGCTAGAGCTCTACAATAATGGACCAAGTGATGTTGACATTTCAGGATTCTATTTAAGCGATGACAAAAATGTTCCTGAGAAATTTCAAATTCCAGCAGGAACAGTAATTTCCGCAAATAGTCACTTTATTTTTTGGTGTTCTGGCAGAAATTCTAAGCTGAACCCGAATTCTATTCATACCAATTTCAAGTTGACTCAAACCAAGACAAAGGCTGAGGATTTGACTCTTTCTAGTCCAAGTTTAGTGAAAATTGATCAAGTAAAGGTCAAAAATTTAAAATACCACTCATCTTTTGGAAGAACTGTAGATGGTGGTAATACTTGGGGAATATTTACCAATGATTCGCCGGGAACTTCTAACAATTCTTCCATTGGGTACACTGGTTATGCTTCGCGTCCTGAATTCAATATTGCTCCAGGATATTATTCAAGTACCCTATCAGTTGAAATTACAGCGAAAGACAACAACACAACCATATTTTACACACTCAACGGGAGTGAACCTGAAGTTGGTGGAACTTTGTATTCAGGGCCAATTGAGATCTCAAGTACTTCGGTTTTGAAAGCCGTTGCATTTTCTTCAGATCCGCAAACACTTCCTTCGTATGTTCAGTTTGGAACTTATTTTGTCAATGTGAGCCATTCTGTAGTAGTGGTATCAATATCTGGCGATCAGCTGGATGTTCTAGCCAATGGAGACAATTCTTTGAGGCCAATTGGTACCATGGAATATTTTGGAATAGATAAGGATAGAAAAGCAAGAGGATATGGTGAGTTCAATAGTCATGGACAAGACAGTTGGGCCAATGACCAACGCAGTCTTGACTTCATTATGCGAGATGAAATGGGTTACAACTATGCTATCCTTGAAAAAATGTTTCCTATGACTGATCGCGATGAATTTCAGCGAGTCATCCTCAGGGCTGCTGGCGATGACAATTACCCAGCCGCGCATCATCCTCAGAACGAAGGTAGCGCGCACATACGAGATGCTTATATTCACAATCTTGCAAAAAAAGGCGGGATGAACGTCGATGTTCGTGAAGCTCAGAAATGTGTGGTTTACTTGAACGGAGCCTATTGGGGAGTTTACGATCTTCGTGAAATTCCGGATGATCACGATTATACAGATTTCAATTACGGCCAAGGTAAATACGATCTTCAATATTTACTGACATGGGGAAATACATGGGCTGAGTATGGTGACCAAAAAGCACTCGATGACTGGACTGATTTTTATGTAGAAATGCTCGCAAAAGATATGAAAGTGCAAGCCAACTTTGATTGGGTTGCTCAGCAATATGACACTAAGAGCTTGGTTGATTATGTGCTAATAAATGCATTTACAGTGTGTTCAGATTGGCTAAATTACAACACCGGATGGTGGAGGGGACTAAATCCTGAGGGAACTCATCAGAAGTGGGGTTATATCCTTTGGGACAATGACGCCACTTTTGGTCATTATATCAACTATACTGGAATTCCCAATACCAATTACAATGCTGATCCTTGTGATGTTGAAAAATTAGCAAATTGGTCAGATCCCAAAGGGCATACTAAAATTTTAAAACACCTTCGAAAGAATCCGGGATTCAATCAGTATTACCTTTCGAGGACCGCAGATATGTTGAATACGACTTTTAGCTGCGACAATATGCTCAATGAATTGGATTCAGTGGTGGCAATACTTCAACCGGAGATGACGCAACACGCTGAAAGATGGTTTGGTACCTACGAAGGATGGATGCAAAATGTAAATAAACTGAGAGATTTCATCGAACTCCGTTGTGCGTATTTTGCTACAGGCATGAAAAACTGTTATGATCTAGATGGGCCATATCCTTTAACCATCCAATCTACTGCTCCTGATCAAGCAAATGTTTTGTTCAATTCCTTGACTATCAATCAATTTCCTTGGACAGGAAGTTATTTTGGAGGTCTCGAAAATCTGGTCAGTATCAACTATAATGCCAATTCAACCTTGCCGTTTAAGAACTGGATAGCAAATAATGGATCAATTCTTCCAGATAGCAAAGCCTTATCAATTGAATACGAAATTTCAAAAGCTGATACCTTGACAGCAGTTTTTGCGGGTTCTGTGAAAACTGAAGAAGAAGGTATTATTGGACAAATTTCATTGTTTCCAACAGTAAGCAATGGACAAATGACATTGGATCTCAAATTGGATAAATCCTCTAATTTAAAAGCTTACATACTCTCAAGCACCGGGGTAATGATTTCGAATTTGAAGGATATTTCAAATATTTTTAGTGCTGGCAATCATCAGCTTACAATAAATCTGCAAGAATATAATTTGCCTTCAGGTAGTTATTATTTATGTTTGCAGGAGGGAGAGCTGATCTCAAAAGTTCATTTTATATTGGCAAATAATTAATTACGCTCATTGCAAACAGAAAATATAAGCGAAAGAAAGCTTAAAGAGAATAATTTCAAGTCAAATCAAGTCCATGAGTGATTGGTTAAGAAGATTTCTAGGATTTGGTTTGATGGTCCTTGTGCTCATCGTAATTCTTTACTTGCCCATCAAGGTACCTTATGATTTGATCAGTGTTGGCAGAATATTGCCAATGCGCGAATGGAAACTAACTATTGATGCCAATGGGGCATTGAGTGCTCAAGAGCTTGATAATCTAAAAGGGGTTGTTAATAATGTAGGTAATTGGCAATTTAAGGGCGGTGACCTAAGCGGTCTAAAGCTTTGGGATCAAGTCTTCACCGATTCTGTTTTGAATGCCGGCGACACTTTGTTGGTAATGCGATCCATTCAAGTTCAAGAGGAACTCATCAATCTTCAGACGAATAAAAGAGTTAAGGAAGGCGAGTTACAAGAAATGTTGACAGGTGAGAAGATTGAAATATTGCAAGAATCCGATGCAAAAATTACTGAAGCCAATTCTCAGCTTGAAATAGCACAGCAGCAATATGATATTCAGTCTAAGCTTTACAAAGATGGCGTAATTCCAATTGCAGATTTCCAAATGTCAGAATTTCGTTTGAAGAATGCACAAAACGTACTCAAAACGGCAAAGGCAAGTTTGTCTGTGGTGAATACAGGGTCAAAACTTGAAACTATTGAAAGAAAACGTCGTGAAATAAGAGCACTCCAAGACCAAATAAAGATTGTGGAGCGCAAATTTGAAGGATTGGTAGTTAAATCACCATTTGATGGTCGGTTGGCACCGGCTGTGGCAATAGGAGAACTTTTAATAGTTCAGAGCAAGGAAGAATATTTGATTCAGATCCCTATAAGAATAGAGGATATGGCTGATTTGCCGATAAAGGCTGCTGTAGAGGTTACGGATATTGCGAGCGGTAAGATTTACAATGCTAGAATATATCAAAAGTTGGCCAACACAGCAGTTTTGGATGGTAAAGCGGTCGGATTTTTGCTTGCTATCATGAAATCAGATGAATCAGAACAAGTTCACCTAGGGCTCAACGCTTCATGTACCATACATCTGGCGCAATTGAACTTGAGGGAATATTTGAAACGCATTTTGAAGTTTAGGGTTAACAGTTGATGGTATGCGTTACGAATGGAAATATATAATCCCCAATCATTTAGAGGAACAAGTTTTGAAAAGTGTAGCTCCATTTGTTACAATTGATAACTATGCTGCCAAAACGGGAGACGATCTCTACACCGTTAGAAGTATATATTTCGATACTCCACGGCTAGAAATGTTCCACTCCAAGAAGGCGCATATAGGGCATCGACTCAAAGTTAGGATTCGTGGATATGGTAACGGAAATGATGATTCTACTGTTTTTTGCGAAATTAAGAGAAAGTACGAAGGCCCAATCGTCAAGAATCGGGCAAGCATGACCTACGGGCAACTGAAACACATATTTGATGGTTCGGATCCCGATGAAATACTACCACTGACCTATCGAAAAGACGATTTGTCGAGATTTTTTTATCAAATTCATAGAAAACAACTTCAGCCGATTATTAATATTCTCTATGAGCGAATCCCATTTCACAGCAGGGTAATTGACAAGGAAAATAACTTCAGATTATCAATTGACAGGGATTGGAGATCTGTAGCATACCCATCGGTTGATGAACTGTTTGTGGACAGGAATATTGTCGAATGCCTGAAAGGTCATTTTGTTCTTGAAGTGAAATTCAATAAATACTGCCCTGCGTGGTTGCGGGCAATATTGAATGAAATGAATTTTGAGAAAGTACCCGCTTCCAAATATGTGATTTGTGTTGAATCACAACATCAGATTATAAATCAATGGCAGAGATCTCATTTATTTACAAGACATTATGATACATTTGCCAACTCTAAGCAGTAAGTATGTTTCAAGAATATCAAAATTTTAACTTTTTTCCAATTACGGCTGCTGATGTTTTGGGCAACTTATTGGCTGCATTGATTTGTGGAATTCTCTTGGCCATTATTTATCGTTTTACTTACAGAGGACCAAGTTATTCAGTAACATTTGTCAACGCGATTGTATTGTTGACGGTTATTTCTGCGCTGATCATTTTAGTAATTGGAAATAATTTGGCCCGCGCCTTTGGCCTAGTTGGAGCAATGAGTATCATTCGTTTCAGAACTGCTATCAGAGATACAATGGATATGGTGTTTATTTTCATAGCACTAGGCATCGGGATGGCTTGTGGTGTTGGATTGAAACTGGTAGCATTCTTGGGTGTAATAGTAGTTGGATTGATCATTATAAGTATGACTTTGACGCAATTTGGCCAAATAAGACGCAGGTATCATTTACTATATTTTACTTACTTGCCTGACCTAAAGACCGACAATTTTATAGAAAAGGTTCTTCAAGGATTCAGCCGAAAATTCAAATTAGTTACCATCAAAAGCAATGGAATGGGAGGTGAAGTGGATGCATTCTACCATGTATCTCTAAAAAATCAGGATAAGGCATCAGAGTTTGTAAGTCAAATCCGGAAGGTTGAGTCTGTAAGATCGGTTCAATTGTATTTTGATGAAGATGACCTGAATAGCCCAAATAACTAGCTTGCCCGCTCCAATAATTTGATTGGGTATGGCTCTAAAAATTGCATTGTACAAAATATGGGTGCCTAATTCGCTGATATTTTCTAAAAAAGGATTCGTAGATTTTTTGCTTTAAGTGGTACTCCAACTCTTTTTCAAATTGTATATTTACTAAGTAGTTTTACGAACCAAAATGAGTGTTTCGCAATTATCAATTTTTTAAATCCCCAAAATTGGATTAATGGGATATTTTGAGATGATTAAAACCGTTAGTATTGATAAGAATTAAATTTTCACTTTAAGAGGAAATAATGTCAGATATTTTAGGATCACTTATTAAAAGGGGGTTGCAAATCAGACAAGGAATTGACTTAAAATTGATTTCTCCCTGGATTTTGCAGAAAATGGTATTCCGAAGGCTTTTGGATTCTGCGAGTAAAACGCAGTTCGGTAAGCATTATGACTTTAAAGGGATTCTATCATCTGATAATCCTATTAAAAAATTTCAAGAAACTGTTCCAATACATGATTACAATAGCATGTACAACGAATGGTGGCACAGGCTTTTGGATCAGGAACAAGATGTTTGTTGGCCTGGCAAAATCGAGTATTTTGCTTTGAGTTCCGGAACGTCTGGCGCTCCTTCAAAACACATCCCAATTTCAGACGAAATGCTGAAATACATGCGCAGAGCCTCATTTAAGGTATTTTTTAGTTTGTCTAAATACAAATTTGAATCTGCTTTTTATACGCGTGAGATGCTTGCAGTTGGAAGTTCGAGTGATCTAAAGGATTGCGGTGGTTATTTTGCTGGAGATTTGAGTGGAATAAATGCCAAAATGCCACCTCTGTGGGCAAAAGGCTATTACAGACCAGGTACTGAAATTTCAAAGATTGCCGATTGGAATGAACGCATTGAAGTCATTGCCAAAAATGCACTAGACTGGGATATTGGAAGTATAGTCGGCGTACCCTCTTGGGTTCAACTCACTCTTGAAAAAATCATCGAATACCATAATTTGGACTCAATCAGCGACATTTGGCCAAACTTGGAGGTCTTTGTCCACAGTGGAATAGCAATTGGTCCCTACAAATCTTCTTTCGATAAATTAATTAAGAATCCTATTAATTACGTCGATTCTTACCTCGCTTCTGAGGGCTTCATAGCATTTCAGAATCGTCCAAATGCTGATGGTATGGTACTTTTGGCACGCAATGGAATCTTTTTTGAATTTGTTCCTTTTGATGAAGTCAATTTTGATGCCGAAGGTGATTTGGTTCAAAATCCTACAGCTTATACTATCAATGATGTCATTGAAGGTAATGAATATGCAATCGTGTTGAGTACATGCGCAGGGGCTTGGCGTTATCTTTTAGGTGATGTGGTTAAGTTTGTGAATATGGATAAATTTGAATTGGTGATAACTGGGCGAACTAAACATTTTTTAAGCATAACTGGGGAACATCTTTCGGTTGATAATATGAATCATGCAATAGAATTGGCTCAGCATGCCTTGGGTGTGTGTATTCAGGAGTATACTGTGACTGCTTTGCGTTCAGGCGCGTTTTTTAAGCATCAATGGTATGTAAGTTGCGAACCGGTTGTAGATGCAACTATCCTAAAAGAAACTATTGATTCATTTTTATGTGAAATAAATGAGGACTATAAAACAGAAAGGAGTGCATTTCTTGATATTGAACTAGAAGTTGTACCTGTTCAAATGTTTTTTGCTTGGCTGAAATTTGAAGGCAGGTCTTTTGGACAAAGCAAAATGCCTCGCGTCATGAAAGCTGATCAACACAACCGATGGAACAATTTTATATGCAGCACCAAATCGAGTAATTAGCATGTTTGAGATGGTTCTAGAAGGTGCTCTGTTAGGATTAACCCTGAGTCTTTTAATTGGCCCTGTCTTTTTAACATTGCTTCAAACGGGGATTGAAAGTGGTTTCAGAGCAGGGACATCCTATTCTACAGGAGTTTGGCTGAGTGATTTTCTGATTATATTCTTGATGTACCAAAGTATGGCAGCAATAGCGGCCTTTGTAGATTCACCCAATTTCATGTTCATTGTTGGTATTATTGGCTCTTTTATCTTAATCGGATTTGGGCTTGTTTCAGTTTTTAGCAAGGTTGACTCAATGTCCAATATTCAATATGTCAAAGTTTCCTATGCCAAATTGTTTGCTAAAGGTTTTTTGATCAACACCTTCAATCCTTTTACAATCTTTTTTTGGCTAGGTGTAAATACCATGATAATTACAAAACCTGAATTTACCCCAAAACGTGCGACGGCTTATTTTGGCAGCATTTTACTGATCTTAATGTTAACTGATTTGATTAAAATTCTACTGGCTAAAAGGATTGGGCAGGCACTTAAGTCCCTCTACATCATTTACATCAAAAAAGTTGGGGGAATTCTTTTGATAATTTCAGGAATAGTTTTGCTGTATAGAGTTTACAACGCCTGATTTGGTCTTTCTAATCCCAAAACATCTTTCGAATAGACTGACTTAAGTTCCTAAAGCTTGATCAAATAATCTATTCCTGAATAACCTTGTGTACTCAAGTATTTCACGATATACATACCTGAATTTAACTGAGAAAGAGGAATTTCGTTATTGCCACTGATGGCTGTTTGAGAAATAATTTCACGACCATAAAGATCCATGACAATTATTCTATCATCTGAATTCGAACTAAGAAGTTGAACTATCAGTAGATTCTCAGCAGGATTTGGGAACATTTTTAACTTCAAAAAATTTTCTGCTGTGGCTAAGGAAATATTGCAATTGACAGGATAGGACGGACAGTATGTTCGGTTAGGTAGTGTACAATCCCAGATGAATGGATTCACTCTATTGCTTTGGTAAGAACCTATGATGGTGTTCCTGTTCCATTCGAATTCATCAACGGGGTCCAAGGAATTCCATTGACAAAGTATATTCCTTTGCCCCTCAAAGAAATTAATATCGGCAGCATCTGCCTCTTCCTTGTACATGGTATAAAAGTAAAATATTGCACGAGCAACATCTCCTTTCACAGACTCTCGTGGCTCAAATGCGGTGGCGCTTAACTCGCTGTATAAGTCCTTGTTGACTGATGGAATTGAGGTAAGTGCCTTATTGTCTAAATACCAAATCTGAGTTTGGTTATCAGGAATATCGCCATAAGGCAAATTTCCTCGAGCCTCGTTTACGGGTATTTTGACTGGATAGAGAATATGCATATCGCTTTTGGCGGCACCCACGGCTCCTTTGCTTTGCGGGAATGCATGTTCTGTATTAATGCCTGTTGGAAGTCCACTTTTAAACACCCAAGTAGTTGGATCCACGCCATTTGGAAGATCAATGCTCCAACTCGAGTAAAAGCATTCCAATGAATCATTTCTCCTAAATACTTTAAAAAACAGTGTATCTCTTGCCGTTCCGTAATCAAATACCACCAAAGGTTTAAAGCTATTGGTCAATAATGGACGCAAATTATTTATTCCAGATATACCGCTAAAAACTGGAACATACTTGTATTGAGCAATACATAAGCTGTTCAGAATTAACAGAATTGGCAGTATAAGTTGTTTTATCATTTTATGCTTTTGGCAACGAAAGAACAAAAATACGACACTTGAAGTTGTGAACCCGTGTTTAGTTTTTCGTTTTTTCCCAATTGTTTTTGTAGCCCGGTTTGGACTGAGGGATTTTCCTTCAACAATTTGAATAAAAGTGGACTTACTTTGTAAAACCGTTCAGGATCAAATGTTTCTGCTTGATCTTTGGCTTGAAAAGCAATAAGGCATTTAAAAAAATGATCTGCATCATAAAAGGGATACTTTTCAGGATACTCTAATGACAGATAGTTAATCACAAACTTCTGGTTGTGGTCGTGTTGACGCAATAATTTGATTTGCTTTTCTTCATTGAATCTTTCCCATAAATTGTCGCAATAGAAAACGAAGCGATCCAGCCTTCCAGAGAGGTTTTTGTCATTGTTGAACAAGTCGCTGAACATCATTTGTAAGAAGCTGGGATCAAATTTAATCATTTGGATCATAGCATCTCTGGGAAACCAACCAGGTTCTTGCCAGAATCGTTTGGTCTTGGAATGAGACATCCCACTTTCAAAAAATCGAAGAAAGTCTTGGTTTCTGTCTATAGTAGCTTTAGCATCTTGCCAATTTGTGCACCATTCCCAAAGCCAAAGCGATTGATCTTTGTCGTGAAATTGAGAATTTAGATAAGATCCGAAATCATTGATTCGGGCTTGAATAAGTGAAACAACCATCTGTTAAGGTAAATCAGGATTTACCAAGTTATTTCTGTTTCATCATCGGCTTTGTCTTTTGATGCTGTGCTTGATTCATCATGAAGCCTTTCTGGTTTATCTTCAGGGTTGTTGCTCAACTCTAATGCGCGTTGCGCCTCCCATTCTTCCTGTCTTTTTGTAAATTCATCGTAATCATATTCAGGCATCAGTTCCTCTTTCATGTGCTTTACACATGACTCAAAAGCATGGATGAATTGATTCAAATCTTCCTTATAAATAAATATTTTATTCCTGATATATCCTTCTCCTTCTTGTCTTCTTGTACTTTCTGTAAGCGTAATATAGAAGCCTTGATTCCTTGTAGGGCGAATGTCAAAAAAATAAGTGCGCCTTTTTCCAGCTCTCAACTTACCTGTGTAAACACTTTCTGGTCTGTTATGATCCTGCTCCAAAATATAGGAATTTAAGTTTGGTGTATTATGTCAGTTATATACAAAAGTAATCAATCCGTTTGAACAGCCAAATAAAAAATCCATTTTGTTTGAATGTAGTATGTTAAGTTTAATAATTATTTTTATAATTTAGTGGTACTTGAGAATGGTATATTTGTTTAATATTGTTAAATGCTTATATTATTAGCAATATATTACGTATTATTATTTTATGAAGATACAATAAGTTTTAATTTATAAATTATATTGGGTATGTTAATTTCGATACAACTAAATACTACCTTTGTATTTCAATAATTTAATCATGAAAAATATATTAATTCTATTTGTAGCTTACTGTAGTCTTTTGGTAGTTTCTTGCAAAAATGAAAAATCAGCAACCAAAAGTCCAGTTGCAGTTACAACACCCAGTGCGTCCGTAATAACTCCAAACTCACCTCTAAAGATAGCATGGGTTCAAATTGATAGTGTCATGGAAAACTATGATTATTACAAAAAGATAAAGAATAACTTGACTTCAAAAGGTAAGACATTGGACAAGGATTTGGAAACGAGATCCAATGCCTTGAAAGCAGAATATGAGGGTTACCAAGCCAGAGGTGCTTCCATGTCGCCCAAACAACTCCAAGAAGCAGAAATGAGTTTAATGAAGAAGCAGAAAGATCTAGAAGCTTATAAAAACAAGCAAGCAGGCGACTTGATGAAAGAAGAGGAGGCGCTAAACAAAAAGTTATTAAGAAAGATTGAAGCTTACTTAGCTGAATTCGCAAAAGAAAATTCATACACGTTTATTCTCAGCAAGCATGCTGGAGGCAGTCTGCTCTATGGCCCATCAGACGATGATGTGACTAAACAAATCACAAAAGGATTGAATGCCAAAGAGAAGAAATAATCAACTTTGAATATTTTACACAACCACCATTTGGAACCAGTTGAATTCATCTCTTAGGTTTTTGAGCAATCATGAACGATATTTGCCTAAAATTCGATTCGAGTTACTGATAATTCTGAAATAAATTTCACTAAGTTTTGAAGTAGCCACAACAGTAAAAATTCATCTTTATGTCTCAAAATAAAGTCTTCTCTTCCTCTGAGGTCAATCAGCTTCTAAGAGTGATAATGCATCGTCCGGATGCAGGAATAGCAAGAATTACGCCCAAAAGGGCTGAAGAGTTGTTGTTTGATGATATTGTTCATTTGCCAAACATGCAGGAGGAACACGATGTGTTTACCTCAGTTTTGAAAGCCTTTCTGGGTGAAGAAAACGTGTTAGAAACGCGTGATTTACTATTTCAGGCACTTGTGGCCGACGCCGAAACCAAATTGGAAATCATCAAACTTATAGCAGATTACGAAGAATTACCTGATGTTTATACTGAAATATTAAGGAGCCTTCCCAATGACGAATTGGCTGATGCACTCATCACAGGTTATGCCCCAAGAGAAGATTTGATATTGTTTGATCCTATACCCAATTTTATATTTACACGAGACATTGCTGTAACAATCAATGATACTGTAATAATAACCCGAGCTGCTAAGGAAGCGAGACATCGTGAAAATTTTCTTACCAGATTCATTTTTTGGAGTCATCCTATTTTTAAAGGTTTGCGTGAAACAGGCAGACTGATTAACCTGAACCATATCAATGAATTTCCGCCTTCTCGCAAAGGTGAACAAGTAAGTATTGAAGGTGGTGACGTTATGATCATCAATAAGGATTACCTGTTGATTGGCTGTAGTGAAAGGACTACAGAGTACACCATCAATTTACTAAAAGCGAAGCTATTTGAAAAGGGAGTTGTAAAAAATGTTGTTCAAATCAATATTCCAGCCGACAGGGCTTATATGCACATAGATACCATTTTTACCCAAGTCAACCACAACCACATAATAGCTTACAAGCCAATAATAGAAGATGGATTAGGCTCCTATGTTGAAGTACATAAAATTGATGGGAGTTTGGTTACTTATGATACAGTAAAGGAGTTTATACTTGCCGAAATCAATCCTGATATGCAGTTTATTTATTCAGCTAGGGGAGAATCACCATATCAAGAGAGAGAGCAATGGACTGACGGTTGCAACCTAGTGGCCATAAAACCCGGAGTTGCCATCACTTACGATAGAAATCCTAAAACTGAAGAGGCTTTTAAAGATTTTGGTTATAGTATCATCACTGCAAATGATTTCTTAAGACAAGTAAATGCCGGTATGTTGAATCCAAAGGATCTGGAAATGACAATTATAACAATTCCATCCAATGAATTATCAAGGGCCAGAGGAGGTTCGCATTGTATGACATGTCCGATTCAACGAGCGGAATAATTAGATCAAGTTATGTTTTCACATGAAATTGAATTTCGCGTCAGGTATGCTGAAACAGATCAAATGGGCTATGTTTACTATGGCAATTACCCTCAATACTTTGAGGTAGGTCGGGTAGAGGCACTGCGAAGTATTGGTGTAGCCTATAAGAATATGGAATCTGTATTGGGGGTTATGATGCCTGTCAAATCCTTAAACATAAAATACTTGCGTCCAATATTTTATGATGAGCTCATTACATTGAAAACTACGATATCCAAAATGCCTGATACCGAAATTGAGTTTAATGTTGAAATTTTTAATGAAGTAGGTAAGTTAGCCACAACTGGCACTGTGATATTGGCATTTGTTGATATAGAGGTGAAAAAGTCTGTTAAAATTCCCGAATCACTTGTTTTGATTCTGTCTCCATTCTTTAAAAATTCACATGTTTAAGGAAGCTGCAGATAAAATAAAAAAATGGATCTACTCAAGCCGTCCTATGCATTGGATTCAGACCAATTCATTGCCTGGTTTTTACGGTGTCACTATTTATGAAGTTTTGGATTTTATCCGAAAAGAAACCAAACAATCAGATTTAGTTGCAAGGGCTAACAGCATGTCGTTTAGTTTTTTTCTGTCATTGTTCCCTTTGTTAATTGTGTTGTTTACGTTGGTGCCCTATTTTCCAATTTTCAAAAATTTCAATCAAATAATCCGTACTTCCATCCAAGAATTATTACCTGGTAATGCAGGAGATGGATTGTTTAAGTTTATAGAAGATTTAGCAACTCGTCCTCAATCTAATTTATTGTCGTTTGGATCGATAATGGTGGTATTCTTTGCTTCGAATGGTGCAATGGCCATGATACAAGGATTTGAAAAAATTTATCCTGACACTTTCGAAAAATGGAATCCGTGGCACAAGAGATTAAGAGCCGTTTTACTGACATTTCTTTTGGCATTCATTCTTGCAGCATCGGTACTGTTGATCATTATTGGGGGTGGATTATTGAATTGGCTACTAAATACAATCAACATTGAAGCCAAAAGTTTCCAATCATTTCTATTTCATGCTTTGCGATGGTTAACCATTATTTTGTTGTTTTATACAGGCATCAGTGTGATTTACAGGTTTGCTGTTTCCGCAAAGAGACGATTCAGATACTTCACTCCGGGTGCCGCAATGGCCACTATTCTTTCATTACTGTCCTCTTATCTGTTTAGCTTCTATGTCGATAATCTTGGCAATTACAACAAGTTGTATGGCTCTATTGGAACTGTGATAGCAGTCATGATTTGGATTCAAACCAATGCCATCATTCTATTGTTAGGTTTCGAGTTGAATGCAAGTATTGCCATTAATCGCGACAAATCTATTTTGAAAGATACTGTTGCTTAGTGTTTGGTACTCAGTTCTTAAGTGTTTTTTAGGTTCTACCAAAAACTCTTAATTTTTCCAATTGGTATATGCCCTAAATTCGCCTTAGCTTTGCAATCATAATTATGGCAGGCAAAAGAAAATATCTCCAAAACCTTGGTAAAGTTGGCGTAGTTGGAGCTGGCAGTTTTGGGCGTGCCATTGCCAATTTGCTTGCGCATCAATGTGATGTTTATATATTTACCAGAAGGGAGGAATATGCCAGAGAGATCAACATCAATCATGAGGTTGATGGTATCAAACTTTCTCCAAGAATTGAAGCAACAACGGATTTAGTCAAAATTTGCAGAGAGTGTACCCTGATTTTTCCAGTTGTTCCTGCCAACAAGTTTAGAGAGACCATCAGGACAATGGGACCTTATCTAAATCCAGGTCATATCCTCATTCACGGTACAAAAGGATTGGATTTAGTAGACGTCAGTTACGATGAAATTTCAAGAAAATCCATACGAAGAGAGAATATCCGCACCATGAGCGAAGTTATTCTTGAAGAAAGTTCAGTGGTAAGGGTAGGTTGTTTGTCTGGGCCCAATTTAAGTGCAGAAATTATTGCAGGGCAACCTACTGCATCATTGATAGCAAGTCCATATGATGAAGTAATTCAAGTAGGTCAGGAAGCACTCAACAGTGAGTTATTTCATTTGTTTGGATCCAATGAGCTGTTTGGTGCCGAACTTGCAGGAGCATTAAAGAATATTGTCGCAATTGGCGCAGGAATTCTGGCAGGAAAAGGTCTGGGTAAGAATATGCAAGCAATGCTCATATCAAGAGGATTGATTGAAATGATCTACTTCGGTCAAAAAATGGGAGCTGAGCCAAGTGTTTTTTTGGGTACGGCTGGTATTGGTGACCTTATAGCAACCGCCACAAGTACACAGAGCCGCAATCACATCTTTGGTTACCGTTTGGGTGCAGGGGAGTCTTATGATGAAATAATGAAATCAATGCCCGAATTGGCGGAAGGAGTCAGGACATTGCGCATAAGTCGAGAGCTTGCTAAATATTATAAATTGCATGTGCCGATAACTTTCATGCTCTACAGCATTGTTTTTGAAGCCTATCCCATTGACAAGGCCATCAATAGAATCATGAAATATCCATTCGCTGTGGATGTGGATTTTTTGTAATTAAAAAACAAACAGTCCAACTCATTTATTGTATTATGCATCTTTAATCAAGATAGATATTCGAATTGGGAACATTGGATCAGAATACATTTGAATTGCTGAAAGCATGTAGCATAGGAGATCCTAAGGCTCAGCAGAGATTGTACGATTTATATGCTTCTCGTTTGTTTGCAGTAGCCAGACGATATATCCCTGAATACAATACTGCAGAGGATATTTTGATTGAGTCCTTTGTTAAAATATATACCAAGCTCAGCGACATCAAGAATCCAGAAGCATTGTTTGCTTGGATGAAAAGAATTGTTATGAACCAGGCATTGATGCATTTGAGATCACAAAAAATCAATTTCACGGAACTGATAGAATCGAATGACACCGCCGAATTACCTGTTGAACCGAATGAGGAGTCCGAACTGTTGAATATTTTGGAACAATTGCCAGTAGGTTGTAAAACGGTATTCAATCTGTACGTATTTGAAGAAATGACACATCCCGAAATTGCACAAATGTTGAGTATTTCAGTCAGTACATCTAAGTCTCAGTATCAACTTGCCCGTCAAAAACTTTTGAAGTTATTTGCTATGAATCCGAAATTTTCAACACTCTTAATTGATCTGAAATGAACAAGAACTCATTGGAAGAACAATTGAAAAAATTGGAAGAAAAGTTGAACCTCGAACCATCATGTCAAACCTGGAGCAAGATTGAATCTCAATTGCCCAAACGAAAGGATAAAAAAAGGCTCTTTTACCGAATGATTTGGTTGCAGACAGCAGCAGCAATGATTCTGGTATTTGGCCTGTGCATAATTGCTTATTTCATGCACAAAAATCGCAACGAAAAAATTCAATTGGCCAATCGTATGGAACCAGTATCAGCTATTCCTGAAGTTGTACAAGCACCTTTTTTAGAAACCGAACCCAAAATAGCAGCAAAAGAACAAGCTGATATTCAAGCAAAAGAAAAAGTTGTTGCAGAGCACAAGCCTAAACGGATTATCGAGACAGGTTCAACGTCTAGTGAGTCACCAATAATGAGTACAAGAGAAGATAAAGCAATATTACCTGGTCATTCCGCAAGCTCAGACTATAAATTATCAAATGATTCAAAACCAACACTACTTTGGCCAAGCACTATTCGCAGCCCATATTATGGCAAGTATAATGGTGTGAATTGCTATGCAAGCATAAAATCTACTGCTGTAAATTCATTGTGGACCATTAATAAATCAGCTAGTGATAAAGTTGATGCCAAATTGGTATTTCAAAAGGAGGCAGCTGCTGTGTTGTTGGTTGCAAATTTTGACGGAAGAGTCTATGTATTCGATGTCAAATCTGTGTCAAACGGCAAATGGATTGGCCAAGTAAAAGATGATACAAGTATTGTTCTTAACATTGAGCAGATCGATGATAAAATACGTGTTGAGCTCAAAGATCAGCTCAGGTCAATTTATCACCAGCTAACATTGCAGCCAACTTACGAATAAGCTATTTGAATGGATGTCGTTGAACCCATTCAGTGTTCGGCTTCAAAAAATCTAACAAGGGTTTGAAAAAGGTATTGCTGAAGGAATTATAAAGTCTCATTCCGCAAAGCATTTCAATAGGAACCGCACCCACAGAGCTTTTTATTTCAAGGGCAGTCCTGGATAGAATTAGGTTTTCCATCCTCAATTCAATAGCGGTGCTGATCATTTCAAATAACATATTGAGATACAGCTGAGTTTCATTGTTGACCTTTTTTTTGTAACCAAGGAAGTGAGCTTCTAAGTTTTTGCCATCGAGTATGAGTGTAAAATATCCGACCAATTCATTGTTTAAAAAATAAGCTTTTACTTTATAATCCTTGCCCAGGTATTTTTTAAGGCCCGATAGGTAAGCTTCATTCAGATTAACTACATTGAATCCGGCATTCTCCGCAATCTCACTGTACATTGAATGAAATTCATTTTGATACTTTTCTATTTCATCATCGCTAAGCCATTTGTGTTCTAAAGATTCATTTTTTTTGAATGCGCGTTTGGCTCTAATTCTGTATTTTGAATGCAGATCATTCATATAATCATCAAAAGTCAACCAATTCGTTTGAATTGGCATAATCATGCTGGGTTGCAAAGTAAATGGATGATACTCTCCATTTTGTTTGAGCTCATTGATGACGGAATGATTTTCCGGATAAAAATCCTTAGCCAATATTACTTGGCATTTCATGCCTTTGTCCGATAGAATGCTTCTCACCTGATTGTTGAGAGGCATCATGATATCTGCAATATTGTTTTGGCTTTTAAATCTGTCTGTAAAGTAAAATCCATTTTCACCAGTCAAGAGCAGATTGCCATTGACAAGGGTATTGAATTCAACTTTTTTACTGACGAAGCCTTTAATAAACTTGTGTATAGTGGTAAAAAAGCAAGGATTTTCAACTCTCTCAGTGTCGTTCAAGCTTTGGTGGGCATTAAAGAATTGGATTTGGTAGTACGAAATTCCGACAGGCTGATCATTGAAATATAGGGTGCAATAACAAAATTTCATCCCAAGAGGCGGAAATTCTTCCAGTACTTTCAAATACTTACTGCTTAAGAAGATCGTTTTTTGATCTGCAATTTTATCCCAGTCGCTGTCCAATTGTTTTGCATCTAGGAACAACTTTACCTTAATTTGCCCCAGTTCAAAAACTTTGCTTGCTTTATTTTTTTGGATTTCTGTCAAGATCGAAGTTTGCATGCGCAAATAACATAAAATAGATTGGCAATGTTGTTATTCATTGAATTAATTTTAAACCAAATTATAAGTTCGGCTAATTTTGGGTGATTAACTAGTAAGCTAATTAAGAAATGTGAACTGTTTGCGTGTGCGCTGAATGCGGATATGATTGGTTAAGGCTCAGGCCAAGGGTTATAGCTTATAGTTTATGGGTTTATGATTAATGGGTTGATGGTTGATGGGTTTATGGGTTGATGGGTTGATGGTTGATGGGTTGATGGGTTGATGGTTGATGGGTTTATGGGTTGATGGTTTATGGGTTTATGGTTTATGGTTTATGGGTTATAGTTTATGGTTAATGGTAAATGGGTTATGGGTTAATTCAAATTTCGAGAGCATTTAAGAATCTGTGAAATCATTTAATCATAAGAATTTTAGCCTGTCCTGATTGGACACACGTCAGGATTCAGACAAAGGGCACTAAGGCAAAGGCTAAGTTTAAGGTTCAAATGTTTAATCTTTCAGGAAAGACAGCCACTTCAGCATCTCTACATGTTCAATTCGTCCAAAAATCACCACTCAAATCCCATGTTAATTAATTTGGTTAAAAGTTAAGTATTAAAAATATTTCATAAAATATTTGGATAAATGAAAGATTAGTTATATTATTGATTATCCAATTTACGATTATCCAATTTATGATTATCTCAATTTGTGCAAATTGTTAACTGAGGAACATTTAATCCATTTGCGAATGGAGAGGATTTATAATGCTGAATATGCAATAATACAATTTGGAGTTGAATCGCTTGAACCTGGAAATTATTTCATCAGAATTCCTATGAGAGAAACAGTAAGAACCATAGCATTTATAATAATACGACGAGAACTATTTTAAAAAATATCAATGTAGCCATATTTTGTATTGCGCTTGGAGTCATTCTTACATTTAACTCATCCAAGGCACAATCTTCTTGTAGTAGTCAGCATCTACCACATGATGAAGCTGGGCTTAAATTGTCCTATAATGGGGATTCCGTTTTTATCAGTTTTAATGTAATAAATGTAAATTTAACAAATTACCATGTGGCAGGATGGCAGCTTCAATCAAAGGGATGTGGGGTTTATAAGGAGTACATTAGCGATTCCTTAAATCGGTGGAATGGCCAAGCGACGATTTATGATGAAGGCAAAATTATTTGGTTTGTTACATCTAACTTAATATTACAAACCAATGTCAGGATGGTGATGGATTTGGAAGGGAATGAATTGTACAAAGTAGCAGAAGCTTATACACAGCCTGAAAAGATATATGAATTTGCAGAGAAGCATGGAGATTTGTTTTATGCAGCTGTAGCACATAAGTATAAGGATGCAGCAATGGATAGCATGTTTTTTGAAGTTTATGACAATGAGTTAAAGTTGGTCAAGAAAATAGCAGCACCTTTTCAATATCCTGGATTCTATATCAATAATGCCGAGGTAATTGATAACAACCATTTCTTTGTAGCATTGAATGTAAACACAGGATTTATAAGTTCAACACGATTAGCTATATGGAATTTTGATTCCTTAGGCAATGAACTATGGCATTATGAACAACAAGAACTTGATAATGGTCATGTTAAATCCGCGATTCCTGCATTTCAATCTGGAGCTTATGCTACATCACACTATATCCCTCAGGCCGATGTTGATCCGAAGTTCTTGGGAGTCCGTCAACTTGCGGTACGAAAATTCAATGTACAAGGTATTCAGGAATGAGAATACAAAGATCTCTTCTCTGAGAGCTCAATGAGTACACAATACTTGTTGGTTTATCCCAATGATGATTTATTGTTGATGATGAAATTATCAGGGAATCCTTTAGATGCGGTGTATTTATTGAAAATATCAAGCACAGGAGAAAGGCTATGGCGCCGGAAGATTACTGACTCCTCATCCTATGGTGGCAATCTGCAAATGCGAGATATTGCATTTGCACCTGATGGTCAAATATGTATAACAGGGAGCAGGTATGATACAGTGATTGTAAACAACAAGGCCTTACCAGATGGTGCAGTGTGGTTATTGTGTTTGGATAGTATGGGTTGTTTAAGTCCCGGTTGTGGTGATTATCAAGATGTGGTAACGGCAGTACAAGAACCTAAACTCAAAGCCCTTGAGTAATGGGTATTGGCTCCAAACCCATCAATTGGCTCTATAAATATAGTATTAAAGGAGGGACAAAGTTCCGCATTCCCAGCCACCTTCACCCTGCATGACATGCTAGGCCGCCAAGTCGTGTCAGTTAAAATGCAATACGGAATTGAAGAAATTGATGTATTAAGCATTGCAGTAGGGCTCTACGTATGGAACTTAAGTAACAATGGTCAGATATACGGCCAAGGTAAGTTAGTGGTAGAGCGGTAGGTATGAATGGTATGTTGGGTATGTTGGTTTATTTCTGAAACGTCTAAAAAACTAAACGTCTAAACAACCAAACGATTAAACAAAATAGCTATTAGCTGTTGGCCTTAAGCTCAACCTTAAAATAAAGCATAAACCTCTCACTAATCACCTTCTTCGGATTTTAGGCTGGTTCCAAACCTCTTTTTGAGCAAAGGCAACTATTTTTTTCATGAAACCCATGATCGAAATAAATACCAAATAACCAAAAGTGATTACGAAATAGATGAATTTATAAGAACCAGCTTCATAAACTGATAAATTGGAAGCCAGATATGCAATCAATCCACTCAAAACAGCCAAGCTTACATATACAAAAATGGAGATTCCCCAATAATTGTTAGAAACGTGATCAGTCAAGCTCATCACTGAATTGCCAACGGAAAACAACAGCATAAAAGACGCTGCAGATAACCAATAAAACTTTGGGGTAGATTCAACAATACCCATACTTTTTACGAGTGAATAGAGGGCAATTATAGCAATAAATCCCGCAAATGCAATGATACCCTGCATCTTTGGGTCTTCTGGGTTGAGTTTCATTTTAATTAAAGATTATGATGAAACAATGTCGCCGAATAGATCAAATTCATTGGCATCATTAATGTGTACCATAGCAAAATCACCAATACGTACAAATTGTTCATTTGCATCCACTAAAACTTCATTATCTACTTCCGGCGAATCTCCTTCTGTTCTACCGATAAAGTACTCTCCTTCCTTCCGATCGAACAATACTTTTAAAGTTTTACCTATTTTGTTCTGATTCTTTTCAGTCGATATTTCCCTTTGAACCTCCATTAATTCATTGGCACGACGTTCTTTTTCTTTCCTGCTGACATTGTCTTTGAACAAATGTGCACTGGTATCTTCTTCGTGGCTATATTGAAATACGCCTAGACGATCAAATTGGATTTCATTAGCAAAATTGACCAAATCCTCAAATTCTTTTTTTGTTTCTCCAGGGAATCCCACTAAGGTAGTAGTTCTCAAAATTAGATCTGGGACTATACTTCTGCAATCTTGAATCAACTGTCTGGTTTCTTGTTGCGTTATTTGTCTCTTCATTCTTGATAAAACCGCATCGTTGGCATGCTGAATGGGCATATCCAAATAATTACAGACATGAGGTAATGCAGCCATAGCCTCCATTATTTCCAAGGGAAACTTAGTAGGATAAGCATAGTGCAAACGAATCCATTCGATTCCATCTACATCATTCAGTTCTCGCAGCAAAGTAGCAAGTTCTCTTTTTTTGTATAAGTCAAGTCCATAATAGGTTAGTTCTTGAGCAATCAGCATAATTTCTTTTACACCCATTTGGGCCAAATGTCTCGCTTCTTTTACCAAGTCATCAATGGATCTAGATACGTGATTGCCGCGCATCAATGGAATTGCACAAAAGGAGCAAGTTCGATTGCAGCCTTCGGATATTTTCATGTAGGCATAATGCATTGGTGTAGAGTGCATTCTCTCGCCAATCAATTCATGTTGATAGTTCGCATTGAATTTGGCCAGAAGTCCTGGCAATTCCATGGTGCCAAAGAATGCATCAACTTCAGGGATTTCGGCTTCCAGTTCCTCTTTGTATCGTTGAGACAAACAACCCGTTACATAAAGTTTTTCAATACTCCCTTCCGATTTTAGCTTTGCATAGTGCAAAATGGTATCTATTGATTCTTTTTTAGCCAAATCAATAAATCCACAGGTATTCACGACAACGATGTTGGCATCTGAGTCCTCTTTTTCATGAAATACTTCAAAGTCATTGGCTGCGAGTTGAGTAATAAGATTTTCAGAATCTACGATATTTTTCGAGCATCCTAATGTAATGACATTTACTTTGTCTTGCCGGAGGGATTTGGTCTTCAATTTATTTAAAATTATTCAGCACAAAGATAGGGGTACTAATGAATAAACCTTTGTAGATTTATAATATGAAAGCAGTAGTGTTGGTTTTTAGCTTCTTTTTCTTTGGGACAGCGCTGGAGATGAACGCCCAAATAGGCATCGGTGCCAATTATCGTTTTGACAAAGGTTGGGAGTGGGTGAATAAAGTTGAACCTCGAACCATTGATGGCAAAGAGCTTGATTTTGGTGTGGACTATCATTTCAAGTTGCCAAATAACAGGATTGAATTTTTGCCGGGTATTTCATTTGGCCAAACGCTTAAAACTGAAAATGAAGGCCAACTCATGACTAAACTCTATGGTGTATCTATGCCAATTCGAGTTTATCCACTTGATTTTTATGGTGATTGCAATTGTCCGACTTGGAGCAATAACGGAGATTTGATCAAAAAGGGTTTTTACATGGTTTTGACACCAAGTTTTTATGCTTTTGAGTCTGATTTTAACAACGAAAACATCAGTTCCTCCAGATTTTGGGGTATTGCTCCCGGTGTTGGCCTAGACATTGGCCTGTCCAAACATTTTACGCTCAATCCTCAAGTATCATACGAAATTGGACAGAGAGGTTATCTGTATGCAACCCCCGCGGATGGGGGTGACAGAGATAACATGACATACTATCGAGCAGTTGTAGGGCTACGCTTGCAATACCATTTCAAAAGTTAACTCCCATACGCAAGTTCAATCTGCGACTTGTCAAATAGTTAGGTATTGCATATTGACGGGCAAAAACTGTTTTTATATTGCATATTGTGATTTTTACTGCAATCAGTTAACCCTGAGAGACGAGTTGTAAGATGACATACAGTGACCCGGCTACGAGAAATTAGTTTTGGATCATAAATATACTTTACATCGTTCTTTGATGGGAAAGTGGATTATTAGAACCAACTCAAACAGCTTGACTTTTATTGTCATTTCACAACATTTAGCAATAATTAATATACGGCGTTCAGCAATTGTCACAGAAAAGAGATTATATTTGTAACATTACTCACAACTCAAAATATAACTCTATGGTCGAAACCGAAGAATCGCTTTGTGCTTGGTTGGTAGGGATGAGAGTAAGTAGCGAACCAAGCATATCCAACTGCTAGCATATCTTGACAGTTGTTGAACAACACTGCCTTTAAATACTTGTTTGCTTTATAAATTTTTTCATATCGGATGTTAACCGAGGAATTAAAGTAAATTTTCGATGCTCGAATTGAATTGTTTTACAAAAAAATCCTAGGTTACCATCCAACTAATTATTTTCTAATGAAAAACAATTTCGAAAATCGTAAACTTAAGAGCATATTAAAACAATTTGTTTTAATATGGGGAGGGGGTATTTTGCCTTTTCCAAAACAATTTATTGTCACAACAATGTCCAATGTTGGATGAGGGGTTTGAAGCCGGATGTCCTGAAGTTGGTCCAAATTTTAGGTTTGGAACTGGTGATAACTCTCCTGATTATTTTATAAATGGACTTTTTTTTCAAAACTGTTTTGGTAATCCAATAACTGTCATAGATCCTCAATTGCTATGTGGAGGTCTTAACGTACCCATTCCTGGAGCTCCTGAAGGAAATAACTTTGTTGGACTTTTTGGTGCTGGTAATATTTCAGAATCAATTTCTATGCCTCTTGCTTCATCATTATTCCCAAATTGTTCATACGGCCTCAGATATACTGGTAGAAATCTGACAGGCAACTGTTTCTTTAGGAATTTAGTCTTTAGTGGTTCACAAAATCCACCTTTTGTTAATCCGTTTAATCATTGGAATATTGGAACTAACACAAGAGGATTACATAACTCACAGGGACTAAATTTAAATTGGCAGAATTTTTTTGTGCCAATTGTTACCAATAATTTGGAACCTTTAAACTTCCTAATTGTAAGAAATTCGTCAAATGCCGATCCGCAAAATACGTATGTATTAGTTGACGACATTGAATTCCAGGGGGTCGAATTAACTATCACCCAAAGTGTTAGTAATCCGAATCCTGTAATGAATGAATTTGTTACGTTTACAGTTACAGTTACTAACCCATCCGATTTAAATTTTAAAAATGTGGAATTATTGGAAAGGATGAGTTCACGACTTCAAATAATTAATCCACCTTTGGGTTTTTCTAATATAGGAAACAATACTTTAAGGGGTCTTTTTGACATAAACGCGAATTCTACAATCACTCGCACATTTTTTGCTCTTAATAAAGTAAAACAAGGATGCCCTGAAAGGGTATGTGCAATAGTAAATAATGCTGACCAGTGCTTACGAAGAGAAGCTTGTGTTGATCTAAACACTGCAGCAGGATTGGTTAAAATAACAGGCAATAGAAACATATCAGAATTCTTTACGGCATTTGGGTCAACGACCAACGCAAATGGTGTGCCTATTTACCTTGATGGTTCCCTAACAATTGACAACAATTTTAACTTTAATTCATGTAATATTACTTGTTCAGCAGGTTCTGTTATTGTAGTGCCCAATAATAGGGTATTCACCAACAATACAACCCAATATCAAGGTTGCGATCAGTTATGGACGGGTATCAGAGTAGGTAATTCTGGATTAGGATTCAACACGGTATTGATTTTAGATGCAGAGTATGCAATTGACGCAAGTAATCAATCAAGTTTGAATATAGTGAACAGTCAGTTTAATGATAACTTTACTGGTATTAGAATTCAAGGAGTGTCTACCAGTGGTGGATTCCCTTCAAAAAATGGGTCACTTTCTATTGGTGGCACCTCATTTAGAGGAATCAACACTTTGCTCCCTGCTACAAATCCCAACATAGCACAACATGGTCTATTACCGATCCCTTACACCGGAATAGAGGTACTCTATACCCATTGCAGAGTAATCAATATTGGTCCGGTCAGTGCAAGCAATTTGCTAGAAGATTATGGTTTGACCCTTTCACCGAATCCATGTAGG
>Ga0136636_10000108_pt1 | contig 32134 bp, 33 predicted proteins | sample AntDrymUQ8522106_2_FD_104653 | JGI IMG/M metagenome (GOLD analysis project Ga0136636, IMG submission 104653) | Polar desert sand microbial communities from Dry Valleys, Antarctica - metaG UQ852 (21.06) | ecosystem: Environmental > Terrestrial > Soil > Desert | place: Antarctica: Dry Valley... | reverse complement strand
GCGCCGCTAGTGAAGACTGGCGGCGTTTTGCCGTCTGGTACCATTGTCTGAGATAAGGAAAGACTATGGGGCATGGCTAAAGTCAGGCTGAAACATAAACCATAGTAATACTAGGACATTCAGGCTGTCTGGGAACCCTGAGGAATTGTCTAATGGTGCCGGCTACAAGGTTCGAACTCGTGACCCCCTGATTACAAATCAGGTGCTCTACCAACTGAGCTAAGCCGGCACTCGGCGCGTCCCATAGCGTCAAATGACTCCAAAGGTCCAGCCCTCAGTTGCAGCAATTTCGCAATTTAATGATTTTGGTGCCCAATTTTGAGGATTTCCAGCAACATTCCGCAGCCATGCCGCCGTAATAAGCGCGTCAGTCGCGTGGTCGGTGTAACGTTCAAGCGGTTCATGCGGCTTTGAACCAAGCACCTGCAACGCAATATCTAGTGCGCCTGCGTGGCGGATTTTGCTTCGCCCCTTCGCCACACCAGCCGCGCGGGCAGCGATGGTAGTGTAAATTTCGACGACGACGGTGCCGTTTGCGGGGAGCGAATCAAATGGCCAGATTGCAACTTGGTCGCGCACTTGGTTAAGGAAACGCATGCCTGCAAAGCTGGCTTTTGCGACTTGAGACGCGCCGATGGCGTCATACACGGTCGACGTTTTGCCGCTGCTGTTCTTGTTCAATATCTCGCATTGGCGCCAGAACAGGAAATCGGCTTTCGTGCCGTCAGCCGCGCCGAAATAGAAATGCCGACGGTGGTGATTTTCGAGGAAGGATACAGCGCCCAAGTCGGGATCATCGCAGACATGATCAACATACGCCCAAAATTCCCTGGCGGAGGAGGGCAGGTCGTCGCCGGGAAGATAACTCCCGCGTTCAATCAATGGCGGGGCAAAGCTAAAGTCGAAGCCTATTAGCAGGTCATCATTCTGGGCCAGGAGCCAGTCGGCGACGGCCTGACGCGACCAAACCTTATCGGGCGGCGTTACAAGGCGTGGCGGACCGTCTCCAATGTCGCAGATCGCTAATGCGATTCCGGGGTGCCGATTGCCTTTTGCGCCAGACCAATCGGCGCAGGCAAATCTCGAAAAGGAACGCATCAGCTTGCGTCTGGCCCCGTGTTACGTGCGCGCAGTCTGTCCCAATATTGCATCCGTTCAATGATCTTGCGTTCAAAACCTCGTTCCACAGGTTGATAGAGTTGAACCGGCGTCAATGTATCCGGCCAGTAATTCGCGCCGGAAAAGCCGTCGGCGCTGTCATGGTCATAAGCATAGCCAACCCCATAGCCAATGTCCTTCATCAGCTTTGTCGGTGCGTTCAGGATATGCGCTGGTGGCATAAGCGAACCTGAGTCCCGCGCCATCTTCCATGCGGATTTCTGCGCCTTGTATGCTGCGTTGGATTTTGGCGCGGTTGCCAGATAAAGGCATGCTTGAACGATAGCGACTTCGCCCTCGGGACTGCCCAGGAATTCGTAGGCCTGTTTAGCAGCTAAGCAAAGCACAAGCGCCTGTGGGTCAGCAAGTCCAATATCCTCGCTGGCAAAGCGCACCAGGCGGCGCAGCACATAAAGCGGCTCTTCGCCTGCCACCAACATACGCGCCATCCAATATAATGCTGCTTGCGGGTCAGAGCCGCGCAGGCTTTTATGCAGCGCGGATATGAGATTGTAATGCCCTTCGCGATTCTTGTCATAAACGGGCATTCGCCGTTGCAGCAATGCCGCCATGGCTTGCGGATCAAGCGGATTTTCGATGTGGATTGCGAACAATGTTTCGGCCTGATTGAGCAGAAAGCGGCCATCCCCGTCGGCGCTTGAAATCAGGGCCGAGCGGGCGTCATCGGTAATCGGCAGGGGGCGGTCCATAACGGCCTCGGCTCGGGTCAGCAGTGTCGACAAGGCGGTATCGCCAAGCCGCTGCAGGACCATAACCTGCGTTCGCGAGAGCAAAGCAGCGTTAAGCTCGAAAGATGGATTCTCGGTCGTTGCGCCGACGAGCGTGACTACACCGCTTTCCACAAAGGGTAGAAATCCGTCCTGTTGAGCGCGGTTGAAGCGGTGGATTTCGTCCACGAACAGCAAGGTCTGCTTGCCCGTCCGAGCCATCGTTTCAGCTTCGGCAAAGGCCTTTTTGAGGTCAGCCACGCCGGAGAACACGGCGGAGATGGACTTATAATGCATATCGACTGCTTCGGCCAAAAGCCGTGCGATGCTTGTTTTGCCAGTACCCGGTGGACCCCAGAGGATCATCGACGATAATTTACCCGCTGCGACCATGCGGCCAATGGCGCCTTCGGGACCCGTCAGATGCTCCTGACCAATAACCTCTTCCAGTCTGGCAGGCCGAAGCTGGTCGGCCAAAGGAGCGTTTTCGGGCGCGCGCGCAGAAACGCGTGGACTATCTCCAAACAGATCGCTCATGTGTCATTTCCGTTCCGCTGAGCATTACAGCGTAACCATGATTGCATTCGACACGTTCCCGGTCGCGCGTCCGCGCTTAGCATATGCTTAACAAGGAGAAATGGCACGCGCAGCACGTTGGCGAATGAGGCGGATATACGTGTCGGCAACAGTTTGGTTGATCGCGTCCCAGCTGAAATCGAGCGAGCGTTGCTCCCCCGCTGCCCCATGTTGCGCGCGCAAAGTGGGGTCGGTGCAATAGAGTTGAAGTACATCGGCGAATTTCTGGATTGCGCCGGGCGTGATCAGGCGGCCTGAGACATTGTCCTGCACAAGGCTTTGGCTGCCGGTGGCCTTGGCCGCCACGACGGGCAGGCCACATGCCATGGCCTCCAACGTAACATTGCCAAAGGTCTCTGTGACGCTTGGGTTGAACAACAGGTCCATGCAAGCGACTGCGCGGCCAAGATCCTGTCCACCTTGAAATCCGACAAAACGGGCATGGGGCAGGCGGCTTTCGAACCAGCCACGTGCAGGGCCTTCGCCGATCACCATCACCTGATGTGGCACATTGCGGCGGCGCAATTGGTCAATGGCGTCCGAAAAGACGTCGAGGCCCTTTTCCATGACCAGGCGACCGAGAAAACCAATCACGACGGGTTCGTCGGTGACACCCTGCGCGCGGCGCCATTCAAGGTCACGGCGACCCGAGTTGAAGATGTCCCGGTCGACGCCGCGTGACCAGATATCGATGTCATAGTTCATCCTCTGCTCACGCAGGACCTGAGCGAAACTTTCCGACGGCGCAACCAGCGCGTCGCATTGGCGGTACAGGCGGCGCAGCCAAGCCTCAACCAGAGGTTCGGCAAATGACATGTTGTAGTAGCGAAAATAAGTTTCGAAGCGCGTGTGCACCGAAGACAGTACAGGAAGGTTGCGTCTGCGTGCCCATTTGACGGCTTTACGCGCCACGCGGTCCGGGCTTGAAATGTGCACTACGTTGGGAGCGAAAGCATCGAGGTCGCGTTTCATTTTTGGCGACAGCGTCAACGGAAGCCGATATTCAGGGCGAAATGGTATGGCGATTGACGGGACGCTCACGACATCTCCCGTCGCGACGAATGCAGGTTCGTCAACGGTAGGCGAATATATCCGCACCGCAGCGCCTTGGCTCAGCAAATAGCCAACAAGCCGGTTCAGAGCCTGATTAGCACCATCACGCACATAATTATAATTGCCGCTGAAAAGCGCAATACGAAGGTCGCTCGTTTGCATCGCTGCGCTTTTATCGGCGGCAACGCAAAATGCCAATGGGAATGGTGCATTTGGTGCGATATGATTGCTGCATGATATTGAGCCAAATTGATGTTTTGCTTATCGGGCAGCCAAAGCCGTTTCGCGCAGATGGTACGATGAGCGCGATGGCTCGGGAGCCCGTTGACCGTCCGGTGCTTCTGCGCAAGCTTGGTTTTGAGGGCGACGAGGTTGCCGATCCGACGGTGCATGGCGGAGTGGACAAGGCGGTACATTTTTATCCAGCAGAACATTATCCGAAATGGATTGCGCATTTTGCCGCCGAGGGCTTTGCATTACCGTTACTTGATCAGACAGGCGCATTTGGTGAAAACATAAGTGCGTCGGGACTGACCGAGGATAGCTTGCGCATTGGCGACCGGTTCCGCATCGGCCGGGCGCTGGTTGAGGTTGCGCAAGGGCGGCAGCCATGCTGGAAACTTGATCATCATTTCGGCGTGCACGGCCTGTCTGGCGCAGTGATCGGTAGTGGCCGTTGCGGCGGATATTTCCGTGTGATTGAAGAAGGCGAAGTGGCACCGGGCGACACGATTCATCAAGTGCATCAGGCAGGGCATGACTGGACCGTGGCGCGAACGTTTGAGCTGCTGATTGCCGGCGGGCACAAGGCCGCCGACGCGCTACCTGATTTGCAGGTGCTGAGACAGCTCGAGAGGCTGGCTGATAACTGGCGAATTCGGGCTGCTAGACTTGCAGAACAGCATCCGTCGAACACCTAAATTCGGGGTTATTCGCCTACTTCGTGCTTATCATGGACGGGCGCGTATAGCCGAATTCGTGTCACCCGCTTCTCATCCGCCTCCAATATCTCCAGTTTCCAACCGCTGGCTTCATGCTTCAGCATCTGGCCAATGTCTGGCACTTGACCGGCGATAACGAAAGCAAGGCCACCAAGCGTGTCCACGTCTTCGTCCACTTCCGCCAGCTTGGGATCGATGGCATCGGCAAGATCGTCCAATTCTGCACGCGCGTCGGCTTCCCAAAGATCGGGGGCCATTTGCATGAACAATAATTCGGGCTCGTCGTCATGTTCGTCTTCAATTTCACCGACGATCTCTTCGACCAAGTCCTCAATCGTCACCAACCCCTCAGTCCCCGAATATTCATCAAGAACGATGGCGAGATGCGTCCGCGTACGGCGCATTTCGTCGAGAAGTGCAAGCACGCTCATATTCTGCGGAACAAAGCGGGGCTGCCGAATGAACGACTCGAGGCAAGTTGGGCGGTCCTGACCTGATGCCAAGACAGCAAACACATCCTTGATGTGAATCATGCCGATCACGCTGTCCAACGTGTCGCGGTACACGGGCAAGCGGCTGTGGCCATGTTCGGCAAAGGCGGCGATACAATCGGCAAAGCCCGCGCTTTCTTCGATGGCGATAATGTCACTGCGCGGCACCATGACGTCATCAACGCGATGCTCGCTAAAATGCAAAAGGTTACGCAGCATGGTGCGCTCGACCGCCGTCAAGTCGCCATCAACATCCGATTGTCCGTTGTCGTCGCTGTCTTCCTCATGCTCCGCAATGGCTTCTTCAAGCTGCTCGCGCAAGGTTGGCTCGTGATCGCGGCCAAAGAACATTGTCTTCAGCCGCTGCCATAATCGTCCGTCGTTGTCGTCGTCGGTTACGGTTTTCGAACCGTTAAAACTGTCACCCTCAGGCATGATGGAAGCGTACTGGCCTCTTATTAGTCGATCTAAATGCCATATGGATTGTGAAGCCCCATGGATGCAAGCGCTTTTACTTCCAATGCCTCCATGGATTCGGCCTCGTCATCCTCGATATGGTCATGGCCAAGCAAATGCAGCATGCCGTGAATGACCAGATGGGTGGCGTGATGGGCGACGGGGATATCCTTTTCCTCTGCCTCTGCGGCGCAGGTTTCATAGGCGAGGATGATGTCGCCGATCATGATTTCAGGCGAGTCATAAGTACCCGCTATCAGGGCGTACAACTCGTTGTCATCGAGCATGGGAAAGGACAGCACATTCGTCGGCTTATCCTTGTCGCGCCATTCGCGGTTCAGCGCATGGACTTCGGCGTCGTCGGACAGCTTCACGCTTACGCTTACCGGAACGACCTGATCGGCAAGCTCGGGTATCGCGGCAAAGCGGACTGCCGCATCAACCGCTTTTTCTACTTCACTTTGCCCGAAACCGCTGCTGCCCCATTCAACCCCGATATCCAGTTCAACGTCAATCATGCCCGCCCTCATAGGCGTCAACGATGCGGCCGACGAGTGGGTGACGGACAACGTCGCTGCTATTGAAACGAATGGTTTGAATGCCATCAACACCATCAAGCCGTTGCACAGCGTCATTCAGCCCCGACATGCGCTCGCCGCCGGGAATATCCACCTGATGTGGGTCACCGCAAATAACCATACGGCTGTTCATGCCAAAACGGGTCAGGAACATCTTCATTTGTGCAGCGGTGGTATTCTGCGCCTCATCAAGGATGATAAATGCATCGGCCAGCGTCCGGCCACGCATGAAGGCAATTGGTGCGATTTCAATTTCGCCTGACGCAATGCGCCGCTCTACCTGTTCGGCAGGCAAGCAGTCATACAATGCGTCGTAGATCGGGCGCAGATATGGATCGACCTTTTCCTTCATGTCGCCGGGCAGGAAACCGAGCCGTTCACCAGCCTCCACCGCTGGGCGCGACAGGATCAGGCGTTGAACCGCGCCGGTAATCAGCATCGCAACAGCTTGAGCTACAGCCAGATAGGTTTTTCCGGTGCCTGCAGGTCCAAGTGCGAAGATAATCTCGTCGCGGGCCAATGCTTCCATATATGGAATTTGCGTCGCAGAGCGGGGGACGAGCGTTTTCTTGCGCGTCCGGATCATGATGCCCGGTGCATCGGCGGCGTCTTTGCGGACGATGCCTTCCAAAGTAGGTTCAGCAGTCATGGCGATGATGGATTGCACAGCTTCGGTATCGATTTCCTGTCCGCGCGAAAGCCGCGAATAAATGTCGTTGAGAACGTCGCGCGTGCGACCAATGGCGCCGGCCTCCCCTTCAATCTGGACTCGGTTTCCGCGCGCGGAGATATAAACCCCTAGCCGGTTTTCAATTGTGACCAGGTTGCGGTCAAATTCGCCAAAAACCGCGTTAATCAGGTGCGGTTTGTCGAAGCTCATTTCCAGTCGGGACAAGTCACCGGCTTGCGCTTGGGCTTTTTTGGCCATTCAGGCGGCTGCTCTCATCGTTGGTTCACCTTTCAGGCTAAGGGGTCCAGAATCGGTAATCTGTACAGTAACGATATCGCCGATAGATAGGTCCGGCGCAAGGACATGCACAGATTGAAGCCATGGCGATTTGCCAATGAGTTGTTCGGCAAATTTTCCGGGCCGTTCAAGCAAGACACCGCACGTGCGCCCAACTGTGTTGGCATTGAACGCGGTTTGATCCGCGACGATCTGGGCCTGGAGCCGCTGAAGCCGTTCGTCCATCACCTGCAACGGTATCTGGTCAGTCATGTCTGCGGCAGGCGTGCCGGGGCGCGGGCTGTATTTGAACGAATAAGCCTGCGCATGGCCGACTTCGCGCACGAGGCGCATGGTGTCTTCGAAATCCGCATCGGTTTCACCTGGAAAACCGACAATGAAGTCGCCGGAAAACGCAATGTCAGGCCGCACGGCGCGGACGCGGTCGAGAATCCGCAGATAACTGTCTCGGCTGTGGCTGCGGTTCATGGCCTTTAATATGCGATCCGAGCCGGACTGCACGGGAAGATGCAGGAACGGCATTAATTTCTCGACATCGGCATGCGCGGCGATCAGTCCCTCGGTCATGTCATTAGGGTGGCTGGTCATGTACCGGATGCGGTGAAGACCGGGTATCTTGTCCAGCGCGCGGATCAGGCCGTCCAGACCCTGCATTTGGCCCTTGTTGTCTTCGCCATCCCATGCGTTGACATTCTGCCCAAGCAAGGTGATTTCCTTGGCACCGGCATCCACAATGGCTTTTGCCTCATCAATCAATTCAGCCCAGCCGCGTGAAATTTCCGCGCCTCGCGTATAGGGCACGACGCAATAGGTGCAGAATTTGTCGCAGCCTTCCTGAACGGTCAGGAATGCTGACGGTGCCTGTTTGCGGCGGGCAGGGAGCTTGCCGAACTTGTCGAGGCCGGGCAGGTCAAGATCAACGACCCGTTCGCCGCGTCCGACCGCTGCCACCATCTCGGGCAAATTGTGATAGGCTTGTGGACCAACAACAATATCGACTTCGGGCGCCCTGCGGCTTATCTCGCCGCCCTCGGCTTGGGCAACGCAACCGGCAACTGCGATGACCGGACTGCTGCCATCCTTGCGGCGCAAGCGGCCAATTTCGGAATAGACCTTCTCCGCGGCTTTTTCGCGGATGTGACATGTGTTCAGGACGACGAGATCGGCATTGGCCTTCTCGTCTGCAGGCGTCATGCCCTGACTTTCGAACATTTCTGCCATGCGCTCGCCATCATAGACATTCATCTGGCAACCGTAATTTTTGATCGAATAAGTTTTTGGGGAATCCATGCTCATAACGCGCGCCTATACATTGCGCGCTGCGTTGCCGCCACCCTCCATCGCAGCGCCAATGCGCGAACGTACTTCAGCAGAAATGGCCTTGCGGTCGGGGTAATCGATTGGGTCAAATGGCTCCAAAAAATGTAAAGTGGCGGTAATTGGTTTCAGGTACGACAATAATCGCCAAAAGTTATTTGTGACCTTTTCTTCCCCCACCCAAGCTACACGTGGGGTATGACGCCCGTAATTAAGGTAAACCGGTTGAACGAGCATTCCGTTTGGCGGGGGCACGAGTGCCGCGAATAGCGACGGTTTGAATGGCAATAGGCCTGACCCATCATGCGTGGTGCCTTCGGGAAAGATGGTAACCGGCTGATCGCCCGTCATCGCGGTGCGCAAATCATCGACTTGATTACCGATGCTGGCCCGGTTTTCGCGGCTGACGAAGATCGTATTATTGATCTTGCAGAGCCATCCGATCAGCGGCCAACCCTCAATACCGTCATTGGCGACAAACGTGCAGCCGGTAACACCTGACATGACTGGAATATCAATCCAGCTATGATGGTTTGCGGCATAAAATACATTTGCGCGCACGCGCGAGCCGGTTGTTGCGGTGGCAATGCCGCTGGTCCAACTGACGGACAAAAGGAACAGGCGCGGCCAGGGCGAGGGTTTGGACAGGAGCCGCCAAATATTGTGCAAAAGAACACTGAACGTCAGGCTCGAGGCCATCAGCAGCAACCGTGCCACAAACAGGAACTGCCCCGCGACAAAGGCCGCCGGGTTGCGTCGTTCAATCCTTGCGGTCAATGGCGACGCCATAAAGCTCCATACGGTGGTCGACCAGACGATAGCCAAGCCGTTCAGCGATAATCTTCTGCAACGCCTCAAGCTCAGGGTCGACAAATTCTACAACTTTGCCGGTTTCAACGTCAATTAAATGGTCATGATGGGCCTCTGGCGATGCCTCATAACGCGCGCGGCCGTCGCCAAAGTCATGCCGGTCCAATATTCCAGCCTCTTCGAATAGGCGGACAGTGCGATATACGGTGGCGATCGAGATCTTGGGATCGATAGTCGAGGAACGGCGATAGAGCTCCTCTACGTCCGGATGGTCAGTGGCATCAGAAATGACGCGCGCGATCACACGACGCTGGTCGGTAATGCGCAGGCCCCGCTCATTACAGAGCGCCTCAATATCGATTTTAATATCCATCGGACATGACATTTAGTGCCGCGCCATGATTCGTCAAAGAAAAAGGCCGGAGGTGTCCCCGGCCTTTCGTTCTTAAGCTTTTATAAAAAGCTTAACTGGTCTTCTTTTTACGGCCCGAACCCGGTGCACGACCGAGGCCTATTGCCTTGGCAAGCTCACGGCGCTGCTCGGCGTAAGCGGGAGCAACCATTGGGTAATCGGCCGGCAGTCCCCACTTGGCGCGGTAGTCATCAGGTGTCATTCCATAATGCGTCATAAGGTGACGCTTGAGCATCTTCAGCTTCTTACCATCATCCAAGCAGACGATGTAATCCCGTTTTACAGAGTTACGGATGGGAACAGCAGGTTCCAACACAGTTTCGGCCACTACAGTAGGGCCGGAAATTCCGGCGAGTGCGGCATGCACATTGTTAATTAAAGTCGATACGTCAGACACCGCAACACTGTTGTTGCTTACATGAGCCGCGACAATATCAGCAGTCAGTGTAATCAATAATTCTGTGACGTCGTTACTTTCTTGAGACATTTTGTAAACTCCAAGACCCGTTATTTTTGTTTTGCTAATCCGGTTTCCAGTAGCTGATCAAAGTTAAAACGTCAACAAACACCAAAAAATGCAGACAATATTACAGATCTAGCCCCATGGTTATAGCATCCGGACTTATTCCATCAGAATTTCTGTAATAATTTTTACGTCGTCCGATGGACGAAAATCCGGATTTAAGGTAAAATCCATGGGCTTCGTTACCGTCACGAACTTCAAGGAAGAGTTTCGTCCTTCCGGCATTATGTGCGCGACTAATTGTTTCCGACAAGAGCAGTTTTCCGACATGCTGGCCCTGCAGTCGCCGAGCGACGCCAATCATCAGCAATTCTTCATGGTCGAGTACCCAGCGGCTCATGGCAAAACCACAGACGTCTTCGCCGTCTTTCGCGAGCAACAATTGGCAGTCTGGCAAAACGAGTGTTGATAGACATTGCGCGGCGGTCCACGCTTCGCCAAATCTTGAATCAAATGCATCGTCCATGATTGTCATCATGGCCGAAATGTCTCCGGCATCGCCATCGACGACGTGAATCATCTGCGATCGGCCGCCGGTTTCGCGTCTGGCGCCCTGCCATAAATCGGAACTGGCGGAAGCGGAATACTACCCGACAGGTGCGACCAGTGACGCGCATTTGGCAGTTGTTGCAGCCAGTTCCTATCGGCGCGTTGCGGGTCAATGTCTCCTGCCACAACGGATGCCGTGGCGAGCCCTTTAAGTTGTTCAGGCAGAACGGACCGGACTGGCGCAACCGACCGCCCGTCCGCGTCAAACGCTTCGAAGAAATATTCGCCGTGGCCGCCAGTCATGACCACGTCTATCGCCGCTGTTTCTGCGAGCGCAGATCGGCCCGTTGCCGCCACGAGCGCAAGGCATCCATAGCCGTGCACATCAATGTGCCAAGCCAGCCCGAGAGCCTTTGCGGCTGCCAAACCGACGCGAATTCCGGTAAAGCTTCCCGGCCCGACATTGACCGTGATTTGATCCGCCTTGCCGCTGCCGGGCAATGCGGCAATCAATGGGAGCAGGCGTTCTGCGTGGCCGCGGCCAATGACCTCGTACTTTGCCGCAATAACGTGGTCGCCGTCGAATAATGCAACCGAGCATGCCCGCGTTGCCGTATCGATGACCAAAGTCCGCATGTCCGTTTGCCGCCGCGTTAAGTATTAGATGACGCTATTAAACCGGCCGAATGCGGGGCGCGGACTGCGTTCAAAAATACTCGTTGCGTCGCCATAGCCCAAAGTGCAGATGAAATTTGACTGCACTTTAGTGCCTGCAAAAAACGCCTCATCCACGGCCGCATTGTTGAAACCTGACATCGGGCCTGTGTCGAGCCCCAGTGCGCGCGCGGCAAGCATGAGATAGGCGCCTTGCAAGCTGCTGTTGCGGAATGCCGTTTTTTCGATCAGCGCATCATTCCCAGCGAACCAGCTTCGCGCATCAGTGTGCGGGAACAGTTCTGGAAGCAGCTCATAAAATTCAAGGTCCATGCCGATAATGGCTGTCACTGGAGCCTGAAGAATTTTCTCGCCATTGGCCGGTATTGTCAATGCAGCAAGCTTCTGCTTCGCAGCCTCGCTTGTGCACCAGATAATCCGGGCAGGCAGGCAATTGGCCGATGTCGGGCCAAATTTCATCAGATCCCAAATGCCCTCAAGCTGCGCTTGTGTCACGGGGCTATCCAGATATCCATTATAGCTGCGCGCTTCCCGAAAAAGTTGATCAAGCGCAGCGGCATTTAGGGTTTCTGACATGAATATTACTTTCGGTATGATGTAAATTTAAGCTGCGCGCACTTCAGTGACTTCGGGCACATAATGCTTTAGCAGTTGCTCAATCCCGTTTTTCAGCGTCGCAGAGGATGATGGGCAACCCGAGCAGGCACCCTGCATTTGCAAAAACACGACACCTTTCTGGAAACCACGATACACGATGTCGCCGCCATCATTGGCAACGGCTGGACGCACGCGGGTTTCGATCAATTCCTTAATCTGCTCCACAATGTCTGCATCGTCGGGGTCATCTAGCGGATAGTCCGCGTCACCCGATGGCACCGAGAAGCCAGCGGCCGCCGGTTTGAACAAGGGCATGTTAGCGCTGAAATGATCAAGCAATATGCCAAGGACATCGGGCTTCAAAGTAGCCCATTCCACTCCGGGGGCAGCAGTGACCGAAATGAACGAATGTCCGAAGAATACGCCGGTGACATCACCAAGCGCGAATAGCGCTTCTGCCAATGGAGAGGCCTCGGCCTCTTCAGGCGCGGCAAAATCCCGTGTTCCGGTCTCCATGACCACACGGCCAGGCAGAAATTTGATGGTCGAAGGGTTTGGAGTGAGTTCGGTTTCTATCAGCATTCCTCGCATGTGGTGCGACCGATTGCAAAGTGCAAGTCAGAATGTCTTGACAGCAGGCAAGCGCATGTTGACGTAACATTCTAGAAGGAGAGCAAAAATGTCGGGTCAGTTAGATAAAATAGCGTGGATAACAGGGGCTTCGTCCGGGATCGGGGAGGCGCTGGCAAAGGCATTTGTGGCACAGGGCGGTAACGCGATATTGTCGGGTCGCAATGTGGCGGAGTTGACACGTGTGGCGACAGAAACCGGCGCGCCCGAACGCTGCTTAATTTTGCCGTTCGATACGGTCGATTACGATAGTCTGGCCGGTAAAGTTGCAGAGGCTATAGCATTTCGCGGTCGTATTGATGTCCTCGTCAACAATGCGGGTATTTCGCAACGGTCGCCTGCTGTGGATACCGATTTGTCCGTCTATCAACGCATAGTTGATGTGGACTTGCTCGCTCCCATTGCGCTCACACAAGCTTTGCTCTCGCATATGGTGGAGCGCGGCCGCGGGCAAATCATCATGATTTCTAGCGTCGCCGGAAAAGCCGGCATCCCGATGCGTACCGCTTATTGCGCAGCGAAGCACGGGCTCATCGGCTATGCAGATGCCTTGCGCAGCGAAGTGGCGGGGCAGGGGGTTAAGGTCCTCGTGGTGGCCCCTGGCTCTGTTAAAACCAATGTATCACGCAACGCGCTGAATGCCGACGGTACCGTGCGCGGTGTCAGCGATGCAGCAATCGACAACGGTATCGACCCCGAGAAGGTAGCCAGCCTCATTTGGGAAGCCGTAGCCGCTGGAAAGCGTGAGATCGTGATTGCTGAAGGGATGGAGGCCAATATCCCCGTCCTGCGTGCGCAAGATCCCGAAAGGCTGTTCGACATGGTCGAGGCAATGGTCGCCGACGGCTATGCGAAGAAACTCTCTGCGCAGTAATTTGGCGTCCCTTTAACCCAAGGGGCCATGTACTTCTTTGGGTGCATGCGCTTCTTCTTCGCGGCGCTGCTTGGTCGCGGCCTCGGTAAATGCTTCGCTTGCGGGGGTGGATTTTATCTTGTTACGCACGGTCACGGTAATGATCGCGGCAATCAGCAGCACCGGTCCAATAACAACAACGATTAGCCAGATGGATTGCATAACCTTCTCCTATAGTGAGAAAAGCTAACCCGGCATCAGCTGCTTTGTTGCCTAAACGCGGCCCGCCCGCAATGCGGCACCCGCTGCAAAGGGAGAAAGCGCTGTAATCGCCAGCGACGTTGCTGCAAGCAACTGCAGCGCATTGCCCGGATCTTCGGATAAACTTCCGGCACCAAAAATGAGCAATGGAATGGTGATGGGCACCAGCAGCAATCCACCAAGCGCGCTTGCCCCGCTTAAGCCGGCGGTGAGTGCGGCAATCATAACCGATAGCCCGGACAGCGCCGGTAATGCCATGGCAAGGCCAAGCAAAAGCGTCCCCAATTGCGCCTCAGGTAATCCGATAAGCGCAGAGCCCACCACTGTCGCCAGAAGCAGCGGCAATGCAAAGGCGACAATTTGCCCCATGATTTTTGCTGTCGCGACAAGTTCATCGGACCAGCCGCGCAGGGCCAGTTGATCCAGCACGCCCGACTGACGGTCTGGCAAAATCAGCCGCTCGATCGGAAGAAGCGTCGCGAGAAGCGCCGCAATCCACAATATTCCACCGCCCGTGCGGGCCAGCAGTGCCTTGTCCGGACCAGTGACAAAAGGAAACAGTGTGGCGACTGCCAGGTAGAATACGACGGGAAGCCATAAGCCGCCGCCTGTCCACGCGAGACGCACTTCGCGTGCGACAAGAGCAACAAACACCCTCATGCCGCGCTGCCCTTGCTGTCGAGCACAAGGCTTTGCGCTACGTTAATCGAGGGCGGTTGATGTGCCGCGACCAGCACGATCCCACTGGATGCGGCATGGTCAGTGATTGCCTGATCCAGCCGCGCGCAGTTTGCGCTATCGAGGCCATTATAGGGTTCGTCGAGCAGCCAAATATCTGCCTTGGATGCCAATACACGGGCGATACTGGCGCGCTTGCGCTGCCCAGTTGAGAGAAAACGGACGGGGATTGACGCTAGTGCCTGCAAATCCATGTTGGCCAAAGCCGTGCTTTGTTCGGTGGTGAACGCGCCGTCCATATCCGCCCAGAATTTCAACGCAGCCTCGACCGTCAAGTTGGCGTCGAGCGCGAGATTTTCGTCTGCAAGCGCGATCCTGCCTTCTGCGCGAACCGAACCCGACGTCACGGTCAGCAACCCCGCGACAAGGCGCAGCAAAGTTGACTTTCCACATCCATTTGCACCCCTGATCCAAATGACATCACCTGCGCGTGCCGTGACCGTCAGGTCGCGCAACACCAGCCGGTTGCCGCGAATAACCGCAACATTTTCAAGGCTGAGTAACGGCAAGGATGCTTGACGTGGGGACATGGCGCGACTTAGGCATGAATTCATTCAATTGCAAAAGCAGGATTTTAACATGCAGGTTTCAAGACTCGATGACGTGACCCGCGAAGCAGTTTTGCGACAGCTGCCCAATTGGTCTTATGACACCGAAGCCAAAGGCATTCGGCGCAGGTTGCGCTTTGCCGACTTTGCCGAGGCGTTCGGTTTCATGGCACGGGTAGCCATTCTTGCTGAAAAAGCCGATCATCACCCCGAATGGTTCAACGTCTATAATCGCGTCGAAATACTGCTGACGACCCATGACGCCGATGGTCTATCACAACGTGACGTTGATCTTGCTTCGGCGATCGACGCAATCACGTCTTAGGCGTCACCACATCGCCAAGGCCGCCCAATAGACCCAATTGCTTGCGCAAGCGGTTCGGGAACCACCGCGCAGCAAAGGCCAGTTGCTTCGCCATTTTGTTCACCGGCGTGTGCACCTTATTGCCGTGGATAGCTTCCCATGCGGCAGGGCCGATGATCGACACGGGGCTCACTTCAACCCCTGCCGACTGAAGCTTTTCCTTGCCAGTCATATTGCTGCCGGAATCAATTCCGCCAATGATATTGGTGTCGATAAAGCCAGGCATCAGGCTGCGTGCTTTGATCCCAAGCGGACGCCACTCGATATCATGCGCCTCGGCAAGTGCGCGCACCGCAAACTTGGTTGCGCTGTAGACGCTCAAGCCAGCGGACCCGTAAATGCCTGCGGCCGAGCTGGTGTAAAGTACGCACGCGTCCGGCGTGTTCTTCAGCAAGTCGAAACAAGCACGGGTGCCGCTGATCACTCCAGTCAGATTGATGGCAATCATACGGTCAATGTCTTCGTCGGTCATATCCTGGATAGGGCCGCCCGAGCCGATACCGGCATTGTTGAACAATACGGTCATATGTCCGTTTGTGTGCTTTGCAAATTCGGCGACGGCCGTTTTCCATTGCGCACGGTCTGCAACGTCAAGCCGGTGGCGCGACCATGCGCCGGGTGGTAGCATCGCCGCGGTCTCATCCAATCCCTCTTCATTTACGTCGGCAAGCCCAATAAACCAGCCCGCATCCGCAAAATAGCGCGCGACTTCGCGGCCAAGGCCGGACGCTGCGCCGGTGATGAAAATGCTTTTTTGTGTCGCTGACATCATGAACTTTCCCCTTACTCACATAGCTGTCAGCGACATCAATTTGCCGAAAACGTCAACTGATTATTGCAGGCGAAGTAAAGGCTAGGTACATCGGTATGGCATAAGGAGCGTTTATGTTTCGGTATTGGTCTCTGCTGATTATCGCCATTTTCAGCCAGTTTTCGGTACCCGCGCGGGCCGAGGTTGTCGCAACATTTTACAGCCATGATTTCGGCGACCATTTTCCGCATGCTTTTGTGAAGCTCAAAGGCCATGTGGATACAACGGGCGAAGCCGTTGACACCAATTATGGTTTCACCGCCACCAGCGTTTCACCGGCGATCTTGATGGGATCCGTTAAGGGCATGGTTGAAACGAAGGACTCGAAATATATCGCCGCCAGCAACCCGCATTTTTCGGTGAAGCTTTCGGACGCCGAATATCTGCGCTTCATGGCTTTTGTCGAAAAATGGCGAGCGCTTCCAGGCAAAAGTTATAATCTGGGCAAGCGCAACTGCGTGCATTTCGCGATGGAGGCGGCGGCGCTGCTTGGCCTGAGTGTTAACCGCCAAAGCCGCTATTTCAAAAAGCCGAAGACGTTTTTGCTGGAGGTCATGGGCCTCAATAAAGCGTTGAAGCCTTAAAGGGCCTGAAACCCCTTGGCGTAAATGTGCCACGTAAAGATTGCAGCCGCGCCGCGATGCGGACGCCAACGTTCCGCGATGATACGAATGTCCTTTTCGGACGGCCGCGCGTCAAGCTTTAGCAAGCGTCCAACCCCTTCTTGCACGGCAAGGTCGCCCGCTGGCCAAATGTCGGTGCGTCCTTCGGCGAACAGCAGGTATATTTCCGCTGACCAGCGGCCAATGCCTTTCACTTGCGTGAGATAGGCGATGGCCTCTTCGTCATCGGCGGGCAGGGCGTCGAGCGGTAAATCGCCCGACAGCACAAGCTCGGCCAGCGAACGCGCATAGCCCTGTTTCTGGCGGCTAAGGCCGCAGGCGCGCAACGCATCGAAATCGTGCGCCAGCAAGCCTGCTGGAGGGCATTCAGGCCCAACCAGAGCCTCAAGCTTGTTCCAGACCGATGCTGCCGCTGCAACGCTCACCTGTTGTCCCAAGATGGTTCGCAGCAATGTGGCATAGCCGGGCTCGCGAATCCGCGCGTCGGGATAGCCTGTCACCGCAAGCGCAGAGGCGATGCCCGGCTCAATCGCCGCCAGCGCATCAAGCGCTGCATGAAGCTGTTGTGCCGGGATGCCCATACGTGCGCCTTTATCCCCGCCGCACGGTCGCGGCATACAGTGCAATCGCTGCTGCGTTGGACACGTTCAATGACTCCATCTGTCCGCTCATCGGCAGTTTGGCGAGCTGGTCGCAATGTTCCTGAATATTGTGACGCATGCCGTCGCCCTCTGCGCCCAGCACCAGCGCGTTGCGCCCCGGCGTGAGCGCTTGATCCAGCGTTACGTCGGCATGGCCCGTCAGACCGATTCGCCAATAGCCAGCCTCGGCAATTTCCTCGAGAGCGCGGGCAAGGTTTACCACACGCACCCATGGCATGACTTCCAACCCGCCTGATGCGGCCTTTGCCAAGGCGCCTGATTCGGGCGGGGAGTGCCGGTCTTGCGTGACAACAGCAACCGCACCGAAAGCCGCCGCCGTCCGGAAAATTGCGCCGACATTGTGCGGATCGGTGACTTGATCGAGAATCAGCAACGGCCGGTTGTCGTCATTGGCAACAGCGAGTGCGTCGGTCAGCCAGACATCCTCAAGCGGAGCAACCTCAAGCACGAGGCCCTGATGCGGCGCGTCTTTCGGCACAAAACGCGCTAGATCGTTTACCTCTGCATATTGCACGGTCAGGCCGTCAGGCACCACAATCTTGCCGATTTCCTCACGCGTGCCCCATAAATTGATCAGGCGGCGTTCCGGATTGTCGAGCGCAGCATAGACGGCGTGCCGACCATAAAATTTAGGATTACCGCTTGTGACGGCTGCACCACGGCGACGGTGGCTCTTATGTGAAGACATTTTATATACCTGTTGATTAAAAAGAGGACGTTGAAGTGCCCTTTCCCACTTGAGGCATTGACAGGCAAGAGCCGTTTCGCCATTGGGCTGCTTCTTCTGCGGGACCGGCCCTCATGCAAACACATGATGCCCCGACGAAGATGTGGACAGGTGGCCGAGTGGTTAAAGGCAGCAGACTGTAAATCTGCCCGGTTTTCCGTACGCTGGTTCGAATCCAGCCCTGTCCACCATTTCCTTATTCGCCAATGCTCGCTAAAAGCCGTGGAAATCCCTATAAGCCTAGGGTATTATCCATTTCGGAGCCCGCCATCGTTCGCTACTATTTGCCAGCGGCCGGATGCAAGTGTGGGGGTAATGTGGGGGTAAATATGGTTTCCCCCGCACTTCGATCCCTTAGCATAGGTTTAGGTGTCCAGGCCTCTCGCTCTCAGTTCTACACCGATGATGATCTCGCTGACAGTTTTAATTGGCGCCATCCAAAACCAACCGTTAGTTGCCGATGATGACTGTAAATAGCTGGCAATTCTGGGTCGATCGCGGTGGCACATTTACCGATGTAATTGCGCGTTGGCCTAACGGCACAATTGAAACCATCAAACTACTATCCGAAAATCCCGAGAAATATCAAGATGCTGCCATTGCAGCCATTAGGCAGGTTACAGGCATCGCATCGGGGCCGTTGCCGCCGCTCGAGCTGCGCATTGGCACAACGGTCGCGACAAATGCGTTACTTGAGCACAAAGGCGAGCCAACATGTCTTGCCATCACCAGGGGCTTTGGAGACGCTCTGCGTATCGGCTACCAAGACCGGCCCAAGCTGTTTGTGCGCCAGATAGAACTGCCTGAGCCATTGCACAGCAAAGTATTCGAGATTGACGAGCGCATGGGCGCCAATGGGAAAGTACTGAAGCCGTTAGATGAGGATGCCGCGAGAATAGGGTTGCAAGCTGCCTATGATGAGGGCCTGCGTTCGCTTGCGATCGTTTTGATGCATGGTTATCGCCATTCGGCGCATGAGGAAAAACTGGCGGCACTTGCTGCTGAAATTGGATTTCCGCAAATCTCGGTGAGCCATGTTGTTGCTCCGCTAATAAAGCTGGTCGGGCGCGGCGATACAGCTTTAGTCGATGCCTATTTGTCACCCGTGCTGCGGAAATATGTCCAACAACTGGAAGCTGACGCTGAGGGTAACATCTTGGCACTGTTCATGCAGTCTAATGGTGGGCTGACCAGCAGCAACAGTTTCTGCGGCAAAGATGCGGTGCTGTCCGGTCCTGCGGGCGGCATTGTCGGGATGGCCAAGACCGCTGCGCAGGCCGGCATCGAAAATATCATCGGCTTTGATATGGGCGGCACATCCACTGATGTTTCGCACTATGCCGGCCGTTACGAGCGCGAAAGTGAAACTATGGTTGCTGGTGTCCGCATCAGGGCACCAATGATGCGAATCCATACTGTTGCCGCGGGTGGGGGATCAATCTGCTCATTTGACGGCGCGCGGTTTCAGGTTGGGCCGCATTCGGCGGGAGCTGTACCAGGCCCTGCCAGTTACCGGCGCGGGGGACCATTGACCGTCACGGATTGTAATGTCCTACTCGGCAAAATCGTCCCCGCTCATTTCCCCAATATATTTGGCCAGGATGGCAAACAGCCTCTCGACGCGAGCATCGTACGCGACAAATTGGAGGCGCTCGTTGCCGAGCTTGCGTCCGCTACTAGACCGCAACTTAGCGCAGAAGAAATTGCCGAGGGCTTTATCACCATCGCTGTTGCCAACATGGCAAACGCGATCAAAAAAATCTCGGTGGAGCGCGGCCATGATGTAACACGCTATACGCTGGCCTGTTTTGGTGGCGCGGGGGGGCAGCATGCCTGTCTTGTTGCCGACGCACTGGGCATGGGCCAGGTAATGATCCATCCGTTGGCAGGAGTTTTGTCTGCATATGGCATGGGCCTTGCCGACCGGCGTGCGATACGCGAACGGACCTACGGCGGTGCGATAGATTCAGGAGCTCTGAATACGGTGGTTCGACAGCTCGCCGCCGAAGCGGAAGCAGATTTGCGAGGGCAGGGCGTTGACGGCGACGTCACAACCGAGGCGGCCGTCCTTATCCGCTATTCCGGGACAGATAGCACTATCGAGGTAACTTATGGCGAGACGGCCGAAATGCGGACCACATTTGAAGAGCTACACATCCGCCAGTTCGGTTTTGTCAGTGACACGCCATTAATTGTCGAAATGATTCGGGTGGAAGCTGTGTATTTCAGCCAGGTCGACGCTAACCTCCAGCCGGCCTTGCCGGCGCTCTCAGGCTTAACCATCGAGCGAGTCTCGTGCTACATGGCCAGCGAGCACCGGGATGCACCACTCTACGCTCGCAGCGAGTTGGCATCAGGATTTTCGGCGGAAGGTCCAGCGATCATCATAGATCCCGTTTCGACCACCATCGTCGAGCCTGGTTGGAGAGTTAGAGTAGATGATATTGGTAACCTGATTTTGATCCGAAGCGCGACTAGGGTCGAAGGTGGGGCGAGAGGTATAGAAGTCGATCCCGTTCGTCTTGAAATTATGGGCGGACTGTTCATGGCGATCGCAGAGGAAATGGGCGCAGCGCTCCAGCACAGCGCATCATCGGTGAATATTCGCGAGAGGCTCGATTTCTCGTGCGCACTTTTTGATGCTGGTGGCAATCTGGTCGCCAACGCTCCACATATGCCGGTGCATTTGGGTTCGATGGGTGAGAGTGTCAGGACGATATTGAAGCGGCGGGGGGACGGAATCGACGGACGCGGTATTTGTTCTGGTGACGTCTACGCGCTCAATGCACCCTATGACGGCGGGACGCACTTGCCTGACATTACGGTCGTTATGCCGGTATTCGTCGCCCAAAGCGATCCGCTACCCACCTATTTTGTGGCAGCGCGCGGACATCATGCAGATATTGGCGGGATTACGCCAGGTTCGATGCCGCCCAATAGCCAATCGGTGGAAGAGGAAGGGGTGCTGATCGACAATATGCTAATTGTCGAAAACGGCCGTTTCCTTGTCCCTGAAGTCCGCAATTTGCTGGGTTCGGGCAAATGGCCGTCACGCAATGTCGACCAGAATATAGCTGATCTGAAAGCGCAAATTGCAGCATGCGCCAAGGGCGCATCGGAATTGGTACGCATCAGCGACGATTATGGCTGTCACGTCGTGATGGCTTATATGAACCACGTGCAAGACCAAGCTGAGGAAGCCGTGCGCAGGTTGATCCTGAATTTGGCCAATGGACGATTCCGATACGCAATGGACAATGACGCGGTGATAGAAGTCAGCGTTACCGTCGATCGCGAAGCACGCGCGGCGACTGTAGATTTTACCGGAACTACGGCGCAACTATCTGGCAATTTCAACGCGCCCATCTCAGTGGTGCGCGCCGCTGTACTTTACGTCGTACGCACCTTGATCGATGACAACATTCCGATGAATGAAGGTTGTTTGAAACCCGTCACTATCATCACGCCAGAAGGAACGCTGGTTAATCCTTGCTATCCGGCGGCAGTCGTGGCGGGCAATGTAGAAACCAGTCAGGTCATAACCGATGCCTTGTTCGGAGCGCTCGGAGTCATGTCGGGTGCGCAGGGCACCATGAATAACTTCACGTTCGGCAATGACCGGTACCAATATTATGAAACCATTGCTGGCGGATCAGGTGCGGGACCAGATTTTGATGGGGCATCGGTGGTGCAGACGCATATGACCAATAGCCGTCTAACCGATCCTGAAATATTGGAGACGCGCTTTCCGGTGCTGCTCGAGGAATTTTCTGTACGGACCGGCTCTGGCGGTAAAGGCTTACACAGAGGCGGCGATGGCGCGGTGCGGCGCATACGCTTTCTTGAACCGATGACAGCTGGAATATTATCCAATAGGCGGAAGGTACCGCCTTTTGGACTGGCAGGCGGCGAGGCTGGAATGCTTGGAATTAACCGCGTCGAACGTGTCGATGGCAGCGTCGAGATATTGGGTGGAACGGCTACGGTCGAAATGGAAGCTGGTGACGTTTTCGTGATCGAAACACCTGGTGGCGGCGGATATGGCAAAGCTTGAGAATTAGGGGATAGCAACTGATGTGGGTTTTGCTGGGGATTGCAGTTATCGTTATCGGCTTCATGCTGCGGTTCAATCCGTTGTTGGTAATCATGACCTCCGCCGCGGTGACGGGTATTACGGCTGGCTTTGATGTCCACGCCATCATCTCTGCTTTTGGTAAGGCGTTTAACGATGCGCGTTACGTTTCTATTGTCTGGATCGTATTACCCGTCATTGGAATGCTTGAAGCTTTTGGCCTGCAAGAGCGCGCGCGCGGGCTAATCTCCAACCTCAGAGGGGCAACCACTGGGCGATTGCTCGCCGGTTATCTTTTGCTGCGTCAGGCAACCGCTGCATTGGGGCTGACGTCGATCGCTGGCCATCCACAAACTGTGCGTCCGCTTGTTGCTCCTATGGCGGAAGCTGCTGCCGAAAAGCAGGCGGGGTCGCTGACCGAAGATGAGCGTGAGGAAGTTAAAGCCTATTCCGCCGCGACCGACAATGTTGGCCTGTTTTTTGGCGAGGACATATTTCTCGCGATAGGTTCTATCCTTCTGATGAAGGGATTGCTCGAACAATATGGCATTATATTGGAGCCGTTCGAGCTTTCCGTTTGGGCAATACCGACCGCCATTGCGGCGTTCCTAATTCATGGCTTCAGGCTTTGGCGATTAGATCGCCGCCTTTCTAGCAAATCGGGCGCTGAGCCTGATGGTGGAGAAGCGACATGATCACGCTGACCTGGGTTTATATTTTGGCAGGCGTTGCCTTTGCCGCTTTTGCGCTTTTTAACCTTGCCGACAAAAGCAATCCACGTCGTTTTGGCAATGCCGCATTCTGGGGTTTGATGGCAGTGAGCATGTGGGCTGGCGATTGGCTCGGCGATTTCGGCAATGGTTTACTAGTGCTTGCCTTGGTCGCGATCGCCGGATTTGGTGGACTTGGTAAAACCAAAGGTAATGAGATTCTTGATGTTACCAAACAGGATCGCGCTTCTCGTTACGGCAATGGCTTATTCGCTATCGCTTTGATCATCCCTGCTACCGCACTTGCTGGGACACTGCTGTTCAAAGAATTTCCGGCAATGTTCGATGTCAAACAAGTCACACTCATCTCGCTGGCTTTGGGTGTCCTGATTGCACTTGGCGTCGGCTATGCGTGGCTGCGTGCAGCACCCTCATTGCCGTTATCACAAGGGAGGCGTTTGATGGACTCGGTTGGTTGGGCGGCAATCCTCCCACAGATGCTGGCGAGCCTTGGCGCTGTATTCGCGCTAGCGGGCGTCGGCGACGTTGTGGGGGGCATTGTCCAGCAAGCTATTCCAGAAGAGAGCTTGCTTGGTGCAGTCATTGCTTTCGGACTAGGCATGGCATTGTTCACGATGATCATGGGAAATGCGTTTGCCGCTTTTCCGGTAATGATAGCGGCAATCGGGATGCCGCTACTTATCAAACAATATAATGGCGACCCCGCGATCATTTGCGCAATCGGTATGCTTGCCGGATTTTGCGGAACACTGATGACGCCGATGGCGGCGAATTTCAATTTGGTCCCGGCGGCTTTGCTGGAGCTGAAAGATGAAAATGCTGTAGTTAAAACGCAAATCGCGACTGCGGTGCCGTTGCTGGTGGTCAATATCGCGCTAATCTATTTTCTGGCATTTCGATGACCAACTTGACCGCTGCCCTCGCGTCGCAATTTGCGCGCACAACGCTCAGTCATTTGGGCAAGCCTTATCCATATAAAATGGATCTCGTGCTAAATGGCCCCGAAGACGCGCGCATGCCTGCCGAATTTCATCCGATATTTCATGGCAGTTTCGATTGGCACAGTTGCGTGCATGGTTGGTGGCAGGTCATGCGCCTCGCGCGCCTTTATCCGGACTTAAACGAAACTGCAGCCATCTATGCTCGTGCGGATGAAATGCTGGTACCCGAAAAAGTTGCTGTGGAGCGCGCCTTCCTCGAGCGTCCCATGTCAGCAGGTTTTGAACGTCCTTACGGCTGGGCCTGGTTACTCGCACTACACTCGGAACTGGAGAAACACGACGGCCCTTGGGCAAGCGCGCTGGAACCGTTGGCGCTGGACTTTGCAGGACGCTTTCACGAGTTTCTGCCAAAGCTCACTTATCCTTTGCGTGTCGGCACGCATTTCAACATATCTTTTGCGCTCGTGCTGGCTGGGGATTGGGCTGTTGATCGTGACGCCGCGCTATCGGCTCTAATCGCTGCGAAGGCAAAAGGGTGGTTCTCACAGGACTGCGATTGTCAGGCGTGGGAACCCGGTGGTGACGAGTTCTTGTCCTCGGCTTTGACGGAAGCATTGCTCATGAGCCGCGTTTTGCCCAAGGCAGACTTCACCGATTGGTTTGATGGATTTCTACCTGATGCGGCGACTGGCCGTCCGGCTAGCCTGTTTGCGCCTGCTGTTGTCTCCGACCGGAGCGATGGCAAGATCGCGCATCTCGATGGTCTCAACTTAAGCCGCGCCTGGTGTTGGCGGAGTCTTGCTGATGCGCTGGGGCCACATCACGGCGTGAATTTGATCGCCGAGCAAACCGCAACTCAACATCTCAACACTAGCCTGCCTCACGTCACAGGTGATTATATGGGCGAACACTGGCTCGCGACGTTTGCCCTGCTGGCTCTTGAATAAAATCGGGAATGGTATTGTGCCGAGTTAGCTGCGCTTACTGATTTCCGTCTAAATGATTGATAGCAGCTGGGAGAAATTCACGTCGCCGCAGCGACTGGCAACCTTCGGCGTTGGTGCGCTTTCTTAGCTTGTGGCGAACGGGGGCTATGCCCCGCGATTCATTTTCGAAACCCGTACGATTGAAAGTGGCGCAACGCGCTGCTTATCACTGCTCGTTTCCAGGTTGCAACCGGCTCACCATCGGGCCGAGGGAAAAGGCTGATTAGATTGAAAACACGGGCAAGGCCGCGGGTAAACTATCGAACTTGGCGGAGTTCACCCGCCATCATCGAGGCAAGGCCGCGTTATGGGCAAGCGTTGCGGCAAGTCGGCAAGCATCAAAGGCGGGATACCTGCTGAGACGCCTTAAACAAATCCCGTTTAATACTTTCATAATCGGTAAGTGATTATGGCGCCTTGCCAACATGAGATTTTACAAATAGCTTATTGTTCTAACGGGAGGAAATACCATGAAAAAAATAATAATCGCCGGCCTACTATTGGCAGGTACTTCGGCACACGCGCAGAATTCTCCAGTCGTAGAGGCTATGCCTTCTACTACGGTCATCGCCACGCCCACCATGTCAAACAGCGACCCTCTGGCTGAAACTCGAATGTTGCGAGGGGGTGCGCAGGTTCGTGTAAAGTTTCTTACCGAGATTACTACCGAGGAAAAGGCATCGAAAGTTGGCGACCGTCCACGCCTAGAAGTCGCGGAAGATGTGACCGTGGATGGCGTGACTGTAATTCCAATGGGCACTCCGGTTACAGGGGAACTCACAGCTGTTCGTAACAAAGGCATGTGGGGCAAGTCGGGAAAAATTGAAGGGCGCATTCTTAACATGTCGCTCAACGGGCGTACCGTCCGTATGTCAGGTTCCTTTGATGACAAGGGTGTCACCGGCACCGCTGGCGTTGTTGCAGCTGTAGCACTAATCCCGGTAGTCGGCTTTTTCGTCACTGGTACTAGCGCACGGATTCCCGCCGGAGGCGTGATTAGCGCGTTTGTAGATGAAGACGTTTCATTCACTGTACGCCGCTAAGTAACAACGGGGGCGCACCATAATGTGCGCTCCCATTTTATCCAGTCAGAGACCGGTATTTGCTAGAGGTTGCTGGTAGTCCTCGGTCTGCTCTATGCCGAAGTCCCTTTGCAATCCGTGTGGGTCGCACCACTCAGGCCAAGGCTCATCCTTCCCGAACTTGCCTGTCACGGCATGGGTAAACCTTGCCATGTTAGCGGAAACCACCATCACTGACGCTGTGCAAATAGCGTCACAGATTATGTCACCTAGTTGGTATTTCTACCCCTGAGAGATTTGCCCTCGCGCCGTGGAGTCACCAAAGGCAATCGCGGAAACAACGCGGTGAGATAGCTGGCTGCGTTCGATTTGTGTCATATAACTATCTGGCACAAGGGTCGTATTCCTAAAGATGAACTTTTAAGGCGCAGTAGGAGAGGACCAGCCTGTCTTGTACCGGTCAAACCAGGCGAGGATCGCGGACGCCTTTGCCGCGGCCTGAGAAGGCCGCGCGGCAATGCCGCCGTGACTGGCACCGGGCACCTTTACCAGCATAGTTGGTACGCCCCTGAGTTTTAACGCAGTATACAATTGCTCTGACTCACTCACCGGTGTGCGATAGTCTTCGGAACCGACAACGACTAACGTTGGCGTTTCGATGTTGCCGACGAGGGAAATGGGTGATTGAGCCCAGAATTTCTCTGGCGCTTCCCACGGCTGGGCACCAACCCAGTAGCGTCCGAAAACGGGAGCGCCGTCGGCGGTCAGGGTCTGCGTAATCCAGTTGATTACAGGTTTCTGTGCTGCGGCAGCTTTGAAACGCTTGGTCTTGCCCACAATCCAAGTCGTCAGGACACCGCCGCCCGAACCTCCAGTAACGAACAGAGAGTTAGGGTCAGCAATACCCATCTCGATAGCTCGGTCGACGATGCTCATGAGATCAAAATAGTCATTGCCCGGATATGCTTTATCTATGCCATTCGCAAAATCCTCGCCGTAACTCGTCGAACCGCGCGGGTTTGCTGAAAGGACGGCATAACCAGCAGCAGCATAAAGCTGGTTATCGGTAGCGAAGTGAGGCCCGTAAGCGGCAAAAGGTCCACCATGTATTTCCAGAATGAGAGGAACCTTGCTCCCCTTTATGTATCCCGGCGGGAGAGTAAGCCAGCCATCAATTGCTTTCCCATCAAAGCTTGAACTCGTTGAAATGCGCTGAACCTGACCCAGCGTTTTAACTTCGCGCATCGTGCGGTTAAGGTCGGTTAAAGTCCGTATTTTGCCGCCGCTCAGTAACTTCAGTTCAGCAGGAGAAGTCGCACTTCCACCGGTAAAGGCAATTAAATCATTGTTGGCAACAGAGAAGCTACCGCCCGTGTACGGTCGGTCCATGCCACCTCCCGAAAGACCGGTAACTACTTCGCGCACCGAACCATCCAGCGATATACGCGAGACCTTTGTTTCGCCCTTGTCATCAAACTGAATGTAGATACCTCTGCTATCTGAGTCCCATTTCATCTGATCGACGCTATAGTCCCAGTTGCTTGTCAATGAGCGACGGGCTGAGCCATCACGGTTCATGATATATAATTCAGTTTTTTCGTACGCGCGCATTGCATCGTCAAAGCCAAGATATGCGATTTGGCTGCCATCGGGCGAAACGAGCGCATTGCTATCAGGCCCGTTGCGGTCGGTAAGCTGGCTCAGCGATCCAGACGATAGTTTGATAGCCCAAACTTCGCTTTCCACTGAATCCGTCTGCCAATCGGTCTTGCGATTTGCGGTGAAATACAGACTGGTCCCGTCATTCGACCACGATAATGGCCCACCGTCGTGATAAGAACCAAAAGTCAGCTGACGCGGCGCACCACCATTTGCCGAAATCAGGAATATTTTTTCAAAACCTGACTTCAGATAGCCTTGGCCATCCGCGCGGTAAGTAATGAGGTCGTAGTACTCAAGCGGCTTGGCCCATTCAGCGCCCTCGGGCTGACTGGGCGGCGCGGAGCCTAACTTTAACTCTTCGTCTTTCACCATCATCGTATAGGCAATCGACGCGCTGTCGGGCGACCATGTCAGGCTCGAAGGCGCCGTGGGAAGGCCCGTGAGGCGGACGCTTTGCCCGCGGTCGACCCAGCGCACCCAAATTTGGGGAGATCCGCCTTCTGTTGAGGCGTATGCAAGTCGTTTGCCGTTCGGCGACCAGCGTGGTGCAAAGGCATCGCCATCATTGCCGGCAATCTGCATCTGCTCGCCAGTCAAGACGTCAACAAGCCAGATGGTGCTTTTGGCACGGTCCGTCATCACATCATTTGTTTGCCTGACATATGCGATATGGCGACCGTCAGGACTAATCTGCGGGTCACTAGCTTGTGCCAAATTGAACAGGTCTGCCCCCGTGAAAGCTCGCTCGGGTCCCGACTTTGAGCTTCCGATGGCCGAGCCAGGAATGGGAACGGGTTGACTGATACTGGGCGCCGATTGCGCGGCTTGATTGGCGCTCTGTTCCGTCTGTGCCACGGCAATGTGAGAGGTTAAAGCTAGCATACTAGCCCCCATTAATGAGATAATGTGCATTGCTTTCCCCCTGTTGTTTAACATCCACCTCAACCTACACCTTTGCAATATGTCGTCGAGATGCAAATTGGCGCGTGTAATAAGGATAGCTGATTTTGGACGTCGACGAACACTTGCGAATCGTCCAGGCGTCCGAGCCTTCCCAATGAAACAGTTTGCTACCCACAGACTGCCGCGAATAGCATTGCCATTCGCGTAGCGCTGTTTGCCTGATCCATTGTTCCTAATTTACCGTTGTGACAATCGGTGATGCCGTGAAAGGCTTGATGCTTAGTTTTGGGTAGATTTCGGCAGGATAGTAAAACACGCCGTTTTTCACCACCACGGATATGGATTTGATCGCCTTGAGATCTTTTGTCGGATTACCAGGGATGAGAAAGAAATCCGCAAGCTTGCCTTTTTCTATGGAACCCAATTGTTGATCCTGGCCCAAATACTGCGCCATCTCGAGCGTTGCGCGTGATAGCACTTGCGCGGGCGTCATTCCGACTTTGGTGAAGAGCTCGAGTTCACGGTGGTATGTGAACGCTCCGCCCATATCTGTGCCAGGAATGAGAAATATGCCCTTACGGTTCATTTCGGTCAGCGTTTCCAAAATTTTGCCATATGCCGCTACATATTCAGCACGCTGTTGAGGCGAGTCCGCTCCAAACAATGCCTGTTTCAGTTGGCGCTGCTCGGCGGGCGGCATGTGTTCAATATAGTCTAGGGCGCCCGGGTTTGTCCGACCATCTAGCGCGGTAAGGCCAAGCTCATGTATGCCGATTGTGGGCTCATGCGTGACTTTTCCTGCCACCATTGAATCCAGCGTTGACTGGACGTTGGCGGACTTCACATCAAGTGTCGGGAAGCGGCGCATAGCAGTGAAACGGAACAAGGTGCGAGTATCCTCTTGCGGTGCGAGCACCCAGCCGAGCATCAATTGATTAACATGGGTAATCTCGTTGAAACCAGCGGAGATCATCGCATTCGTGTTGGAAAAAGCCGGAATATGGCCAGCGACGCGTAACCCTAACCGGTGCGCTTCGGCAACAACTGCTGGTGCCCATTCGGGCTTCATGGAGTTGTACAACTTCACTTGCCAGAAGCCGCGTGCAGCATATTTGCGCACAGCTGCAATCGCTTCATCCTGTGTCGAGACGACCGTACCATTCCGCGCTGAAAACGGGCTCTCGCCCTCAATAAAGCCTGACCGCACGACACGCGGTCCTGCCAATTCGCCAGCGTCTATCCGCGCGACCAGTTTGTCGAGTACGTCGTCGCGATTGCCCATGTCGCGTGTCGACGTGACGCCTGCCAGAACATTAAGTAGTGCATCTTGCTGCGCCAGGTGGCCGTGCATCTCATACAGTCCAGGCACAAGTGTGCCGCCTGCTCCATCGATTGTTGTTTCGCCAGGTGTAGCATTACTGCCGCCCGGTACGACCTCGCTAATACGGTTACCAAAAACGACAACATCGCGCGGCGCGGTTAACGCTTTCGCCACCGGATCAAATAGCCGAACATTTCGGATACGCACAGGACCACCATAATGTTTGGCATTGTCTTTTTGCAGGGCAACGAAACGCTCTGCACCGAGTTGTTCTGCCTCAACTCGTAAGGGTTCGACGGCAGTTTTCTCGTATCCTTTGCGCACCAGAACGGAATCTGCCGAAGCGACGGCGAACAGTTCGCCCGTTGCATCGAGTACAATGTAGCTCGGGTTCAGCGCTAAACCGCTGAGTTCATAAGTTGTGACCGCAAGCAGTCCGGCGGGCCCATCAAAGCTATGCCGTCCCTTTTCATGCAATTTTGCCGTGCCTGCCGGAGCAACTTTAAGTGTCATGTCAGGAGCAGTGAGCAGCGCTTTGGCAAGTATGGCGATGTCGCTGACCGATCCATTCTGTGTCACATAAAAACGCGGTGCATCACTTCCCTGAAGTATGCCGGGGCCCGCTAGATCTTTCCAGCTCACTCCCTTGGCGTTGCGGGTGAAACGTTCATCCACGCTATTGCCGAAGGTGGTCCGTCCGGTAATTGTCCAATTGGCGGGGAGTCCATCAGCGCCTAAGGTGATCTTCTCTGCAATGGTCGGCCCACGACCGTTCTGCTTAATATTGTAATCAACTGTAATTGTCGCGCCCTCGCGATCGACAATGTAATGTCCGATGTCGGCGTCTTCGGCGATCATCCGATATTCAATTGGTTGGGCGTACAGGGGAATGGCAACAGCAGTTAGTGCAGCCGCTACAAGAAGGGTGAATCTCATGATGTTTGTTTCCCCAGTTAATCTAGTGGCGGAGAGTAACAATGTCTTTGAGCACTAGCGAGGAACTTTTGGCAACGTGATCTGCCCTCTAGGTCGTTCAACAGCAAAGCCGTCCGAGTTAATTCACTACGCCGTAGCGTGGTAACGGCTATAGCCCTAATCACGCACTTCATTTCTATTGTCTGAAACGGCTGATCTCAATTTGGCTATCGCATGGGCGTTAAAACTTATTTTCGCAATTGGGCCCAATCTTCGCGTTAAATCTGATGACCACGCGAGTGTCGATTTTCAACAAGTTCGTCACGTATTACTGATGGCGCCGAGTGTCGCGTACCGATCAAGCACAGACATTGCCCTTATTTGGCTTGAATGATTGCATTTCATCCTTGATCGCTCTTAGCCTCGCCTGACTGCGCCATGGACGCAAGTTCACCAGTGAGATTTTCAGACAGTTGAACATTAATTAGAAGGGAAGGCCGGCATGATAGTTAATCGCGATCCGCAAGCTGCCGATCAGGAAAGCGTCTGGGACTATCCGAGACCGCCGGTTGCGGTGCTATGTGACAAACAGCTGGTGATTATTCATAGCGGCATCACCATTGCCGATACGCACAACGCCGTGCGTACGCTTGAAACCAGCCATCCACCGACTTACTATTTTCCTCAAGCCGACGTGCTGATGTCTGCCCTTCGTCCAGCACCTGGCTCCAGTTTTTGCGAGTGGAAAGGACGTGCCCAATATTTTGATGCGATTGTCGATGGGCAGTTATTGTCACACGTAGCTTGGTCATACCCGTCGCCAACCCCAAGCTTTGCTATATTGCGCGACCATATCGCTTTTTACGCTCAGCCATTTGACTTGTGTCTTGTCGGCGGCGAACGCGCAACGCCTCAGCCGGGCGGATTTTACGGCGGCTGGGTCACTTCGGACCTCAGTGGGCCATTCAAAGGAGTCCCAGGCAGCCGGTTTTGGTAAGTAATTTCGGCCAGAAGATCATTCGCTTGCTAACCGCTGGTCCGTGAGCCCTGCCGACCTCACGGGCAACTCGATTGTTTTGTTTCCTCGTGCGGCCTCTCCAGACCTGCACGACGATATCATCGGTATGTGTATTCTCGCGGGTTTCTCTCCCTATATCAGTCAAGAGGCAAACGCATGGTTATCCATCATGGGGTCGGTTGAAAGTGGAGTCGGCATTACCTTCGCTCCGAGGTCTGCCGAAGCAATCTACTTCCTGCGATAGTCTGCCGCCCTGTTGTCGGCACGGACGCTCGTGCCCGGTTAGTCATGATGCACAGAAGGAACGTAACCCACCCTTTGTCAGGACTGTCTCACGACGTAGTAAGTTCCAGTGTTAAGTTTGACTTTTGACCGAGTAGGATCCTAGTTTAATCGAATATATATAACGTGATGCCCCAAGCAATGTTTTGAACGAACATCCGCTTTCCAAACCTGTTGGGGTGGACGGCCTCCGTACGGCATCAAAATGTGCCAGAGTGAGTCGTTGCAACTCAAAAAGGGAGTTCGTCCGTGGAACAGATTAGCCGTATAGGTATGGATACATCAAAGCATTT
>Ga0136636_10000107_pt1 | contig 32250 bp, 27 predicted proteins | sample AntDrymUQ8522106_2_FD_104653 | JGI IMG/M metagenome (GOLD analysis project Ga0136636, IMG submission 104653) | Polar desert sand microbial communities from Dry Valleys, Antarctica - metaG UQ852 (21.06) | ecosystem: Environmental > Terrestrial > Soil > Desert | place: Antarctica: Dry Valley... | reverse complement strand
GAGAAGGGGAGCAAGATTAGTTTTCTGGTTCCCCTCTCCCTTAATGGGAGAGGGGCTAGGGGTGAGGGTCTTAGGAAATTCTGCGTAAGGTGATTGAAATAAATTCGGGAAAATAGATAGATGGTGTGAATCTCTGCCTAATTGCTCATTCACAAATACTTAAAATCGATACAAGGAGAAAATCTCATGGACTTTATTTGGTTTATTTTGATCGGACTAGTGGCAGGAGCCTTAGCTGGTCAGGTAGTTCGTGGTGGTGGCTTCGGTCTGGTTGGCGATATCATTGTTGGTATTGTTGGCGCATTGTTAGGAGGTTTCCTATTTAGTACTTTTGGTGTCTCTGCTGGTGGCGGCTTGCTCGGCAGCTTGATCGTGGCAACCATTGGCGCGATAGTTCTATTATACGGAATTCGCTTGGTCAAAGCTTCCTAAAAGCTATTACAGAATCATAGACATCTTTCAACAAAAAGGAATGAAGTGCTGCGATCCGAGTGGTACTTCATTCGTTCAAAATTATTACTTTAAGGACAAAAAAAATGACTAATACAACTGTCAACAGAGACGTAAATCCTGCTGATCAAAATGATGCTAATCTCGATCCAATTTCTGGAGAAGCTGGATCACATCCTTTAGGAACAGGCGTGGGAGCCGCAGGTGCTGGCACTGTCTCCACAGTCATCGGTGGCGCAGTTGGTGGACCCGTTGGAGCTGTGGTCGGTGCTGTCATTGGCTCAGTCGTTGGTGGTCTAGCTGGCAAGGGTGTAGCTGAGCAAGTTAATCCTAGTTTTGAAGAAACCGACTGGCAAGAGACTTATACTTCTAGCAGCTATGTAGATTCAGATAGAACCTACGAAGACTATCAACCAGCCTATCGCACTGGCTATGAAGGATACGAACGCTATGGTCATAGTGGTCGGACTTACAGCGAAGTTGAGACAGATTTGCAGCGCGATTATAAAGCAAATCAAACTGGAGGTTTAGCTTGGGAACAAGCTAAACAAGCCGTAAAAGATGCTTGGGATCGCGCCTCTACAGCAATTCAACGCTAAACCACAACGTATTCACGAGACCTACAGCAATTTCCGATCAAACCAAACCCAAATTTCTTGTAAAAGCCCTGCGAAGCGGGGCTTTTACAAAAAATTTAGCGGTGGGTTTGTTCTCAATCTGATGTAAGAGCCTGTGCCACTAGATGCATTAAGTGGCACAGGCTCTATTTTTATCTCAAATTATTTTGTAGAGATGATTCGCGCTGCGAATCATCTCTACAAAAGAGTAAAACTTTTTATAGCTGTTTAGGATATTAAGACCCAAAAGAGAGTGGCGGCGTGGAGCGCCGCCACTCTCTTTTGGGTCTTGATTTGTCTTGAGACAGATGGCAAAAATTATAATTAGTGGCAACAAAGCGTAATAGAATTTAAGTTCTATTACGCTTTGTTGCGTAGTAAAGCAAGTTCATCATGTCACTCAGTTAGTTGCACATCCCAATGTCATCATTTTTAATTAGAGAAGTAATTGTCTCTAAAAACTACACATTAGGAGTAATCGTCAATGTCAGTAACACTTGAAGATAACAAACGTACTGCGATCGCAGTCAAATTGGCAGACATGAAAGCAACTCAAAACTTGCTAATTGCCAATGAAAAGAGTTTAATTGCTGCTTGCCCAGATCGAGAGATCACGAATCGATTAGAAGGTTTTCTCAGAGATGATCAGAAGAACTTAGGTATTATCGATACTGTAATTGTGCAGTATGGGATTAAAGCTGAACCAAAATCAACAACACAAGAAGAGTTTGAAGAAGTCGGCAAGATGATGGAAGACGCAGATCTCTCTTTGTTTGATAAAGTGGCAAAGCATGAGCTTCTCAAGCACACTCAAGCAATGGCAGGAATTCTTGTTCATAAGGCTGGTCAAGTCGTAGGAGCCGATATTGCTGTAGCGATCGCTCCTCTCAACACCGTCAACTTTGAAAATCGTGGACATGAGGAGCAACTCAAAGGGATCATGGAATCCCTAAGTACGATGGAACTGACTGGCAAGCCTTCTGATAGTGGTTTGTGGTCAAGAGTGCAGGATTCGATCGCGGCTCTTAGTGGCATTGCTGGTAGCATCATTAGTCGCACCGATCATGAGATCACGATCTGTGATCTGATTCGACTCGATCACACTAAGGTCTTTGCTCTGCTCTCTCAGATCAAAGCTACTAATGATCCTCAAAAGCTAGAGGAATATTTTGGGCAGGTCTATCAGGACTTGTGCGCCCATTCTGAAGCTGAGGAGGAAGTCATCTATCCTGTTGTGCGTCCTTACTACGACGACATTCAGAGTCTGTATGACGAGCAAGCCAAAATGAAGCAAACATTGGAACAGATTAAAGCGATGAATTGTAAAGATACGGTTGCTTTTAAGGCTGCGGTAGAGCTTTTAGCCGCAGATGTAAATGCACACGTTAAAGAAGAGGAAGATGAAATGTTCCCTCGTATTAATGGTAGTTTTGGCGACGATCAACAGAAGCAGCTTGCGACCGATTTTAAAACTGCCAAGAGCAAGATTCAAGATCAGCGTCTAGTTTCGGCTTCTCGATAGATTCTTCAATCTCCTTTAATTCTCATCAAACTAGAGGAATAACCTGTAAACATATTCAAAGCCACTAGAAAGGAAAGGATGGGCTGCGCTTAGCGCAGCCCATCCTTTCCTTTTTTATAGCTGTCGCCAGTCAAAACTCAAAAGACGAGTTGCGGCGCGGAGCGCCGCAACTCGAATCTTTCACTGGGAAGAGAGTAGGACACTTGACGACAGCTATATAATTCTTAAATTGAGGATAGTCTTAAGCCAATTTGGGTTGATGATAGTTCAAAAATTTAGATTTAACCATTTATTGTTGCGCGATCGCACTCTGCCCACGTTAGTTTTATTACAGCGCTTTGCGCTGTTCTAAAACCCAGAGAAACTTTTGAAAGTGCCGCTTCGCGGCACTTTCAAAAGTTTCTCTGTACCCTTTAAAGCCTCAATAAGCTGTAACGAGTTAATCAGACAATTATTTGGAAATGTCAGGAGCCTTGCTGCAAAGAATGTTGTGAAATGGGCTTGATGATCCTTTTGACTAAGTATGTGGGCAAAAGAAACCTTAAAACTCAAAAAGCTGTAGCGCACGCTGCGCGTGCGCTACAGCTTTTTGGGTTTTAGGTTTAATTATGCTTGCCTACTTATCAATTATTCTATTTAGGAAAAATTAAAAATGACTATTCAATTCCGTCACATTATGCTGATGATCAAAGATGTGCCTGCGGCTGTGAAATTCTATCAGGCAGGCTTAGGGCTGACAGTAGTTAAGGCAAGTCCCATCATGGCGGAGCTAGATGCTAATGGTACAAGAATTATTATGCATGGTGCTGAAAATCAGCCAGAAGCAGGGGGATCGCCCATCCTCAGTTTTCATGTTGAAGATCTGATGGCAACGATCGCGAAATTAGAGTCCCTCGGCGCATCCTTGCAAGGGCGAGTGCGCGAACCTTCCTTTGGCAAAGTTGCCGCCATGCGATCGCCTGAAGGACATTTACTAAGTTTGCTGCAACCCAAGAAACCAATGACTTTTGAAGAAGCGATCGCCTACACTGAGAATCTTCTATCGCGTAACGATCTTGATGATGCTCAACTGCAATCAGAAATTACCAACCTTGTCAAAACTTCCAATGGAGCCAGAGGCTTTTTTGTTTGCTTCTTGACAGGGGAATGCGAACTCGCCGATAATCCCAGCCCTGCGATTATCAAAGCATTGCAAGCAGAACCAAAGGCGATCGCCGAATTACTAGTCAAAAATCTCGCCATGTCTACCGCCATGGCAATCACCCATCGCCATAATGACAGCCCCGATCAAGCCAATGATTCCGATCGCGTAGCGAAACGCACTGCTTTGTTAATTGAAAAAATCGATCTGCCCGAAGTTCGCGCAATTGCCAGCCAAATGCTGAACTCAGCCACCTCAAGTAATGGCGAATATGCAGCATTCCTTAAAAAATGGGGTTATGATGCAGAACAAAAACAAGCGATCGCTAATGTCTTACTCCCTTCTCAGTAGAAGAATAGACATTAAAACCCAAGAATTAGCGTTGCGGCGCGGAGCGCCGCAACGCTAATTCTTCACTGGGAAGGTAGTAAGCAACTCGGCAAAAGAAACCTTAAAACCCAAAAAGCTGTAGCGCACGCTGCGCGTGCGCTACAGCTTTTTGGGTTTTGGGTTTAATTATGAGGTAAATTTATAGCAATCTATCAGAAGCAAATCTATGTTAGCAGTGGCAGTTTTGGCGGCGGGGAAAGGAACTCGCATGAAGTCGGCTCTCCCCAAGGTGTTGCAGCCCCTTGGTGGCAAGTCCCTTGTCGAGAGAGTTCTCAATGCAACCAATGCGCTCAAAGCCGATCGCCGCATTGCGATCGTTGGTTACTGTAGCGATCAAGTCAGGACATCTCTTGCCGATTATCCTAATTTAGAATTTGCTGAGCAAGCAGAACAATTGGGAACGGGGCACGCTATCCAGCAGTTAATGGAACCTTTGACAGGATTTGAAGGGGAATTGGTTGTATTGACGGGAGATTCGCCCTTGATGCGAACGGAAACAATCCAAGCCCTAATCGATAGCCATCGTCAGCACAACGCCTCGGCAACAGTCTTAACGGCGATTTTACCCAATCCAACTGGTTATGGTCGGGTATTTTGCGATCGCGACATGAAGATTGATCGCATCATTGAGCATAGGGATTGTAACCCCGAACAACTTCTCAATCAGCGCGTAAGTACGGGTGTTTACTGTTTTAATTGGCAAGAGCTAGCCCAAGCCCTTCCAAAACTAACCACCAATAACGCTCAAAAAGAATATTACTTAACAGAAGTATTCGATTATCTCAAATCAGTCTATGCTAGTGATCTAGAAGATCCTGACGAGAGTTTAGGAATTAACGATCGCATTCAGCTAGCCCATGCCTATGAAATTTTACAGAAACGCGCCAGAGAGAAATGGATGCGCGCAGGTGTAACGATGTTACTACCTGAAACTATTACCATTGATGACGATGTGGAACTTGCCCCTAATGTAATCATTGAGCCGCATTCTCATTTGCGCGGTCACAGTAAAGTCGGTACTGGTTCCATTATTGGCCCTTCAACAATGCTCTCTAATAGTATTATTGGAAAGAACTGCGAGGTGCAATTTTCAGTAATCGAAGACAGCCAAGTCGGTGATAACTGTCGCATAGGACCTTTTGCACGAATTCGTGGGGAATCAATCGTTGGCGAAAAATGCCGTATTGGTAACTTTGTGGAATTAAAAAATGCCAAGATCGGCGATCGCACTAATGCAGCACACTTGAGGTACCTTGGTGATGCCACCCTCGGCAAACAAGTCAACATCGGCGCAGGTACGATTACCGCCAATTATGATGGTTTCAAAAAACATCAAACTGTAATTGGCGATCGCAGTAAAACAGGTTCTAACTCAGTTCTAGTAGCTCCGATCACCATTGGCGCAAATGTAAACATCGCGGCAGGTTCGGCAATTACTGAAGATGTGGCAGATAATGCTTTGGCGATCGCCAGATCAAAGCAGATTGTAAAAACTGACTATTACGATTTAGAAGGTAAAAAAAACGATAAAACCCAAACATGATTTGTCGGGCGAAGCCCGACGAATCATATTTGGGTTTTATTTAATTTGCGATCCCAACTTGGTACGGCGCTTTGCGTCGCATCAAGTTAGCACTAACTACAAAGTTGCTTCTTGTTTGAGCTTTTCGCGATCGCCTGCCTTGGTATTTGGAGAGGCACTAGTTGCTTGGAGCGCGAAGTGAAGCTTGTTAAGAGCATTGAGATAGGCTCTAGCGGAGGCAACAATCACATCGGTATTGGCAGAATGTCCAGAGAAAGTGCCGACATCGGGATGCTTGAGGCGAATGGTGACTTCACCAAGGGCATCGATGCCTGCGGTCACTGATTGGACTGAGTACTCGATCAAGTTGTTGGGGACATTAACGATGCGGTTAATCGCTTTATAAATGGCATCAACTGGACCAGTTCCCACGGAAGCATCGGTAACTTCTGTACCATCGGGCATCACAATCGTGATTGTTGCGGTGGGAATCGCGCGATCGCCACAACTTACTTGGATATGATCGAGCTTGAAGGCTTCGGGCGCATGACGAATCTCATCATTGACGATTGCCTCTAAGTCGCGATCGCTAATTTCGCGTTTTTTGTCGGCAAGTTCTTTAAAGCGCACAAAGGCGGCGTTAAGTTCCTGTTCCGAAAGCTCAAAGCCAAGCTCTTTAAGACGAGAACTCAAGGCCTTACGCCCTGAAAGCTTACCAAGTACGATCAAGTTATCAGTCAAGCCGATTGACTTAGCATCCATGATTTCGTAGGTGAGGCGATTTTTTAATACGCCGTCCTGATGAATGCCCGACTCATGGGCAAAGGCATTCGCACCGACGATCGCTTTATTTGGTTGCACCAACATTCCTGTTAGATTGGAAACAAGGCGCGAAGTCTTGTAAATCTGCTTGGTGTCAATGTTGCAGAGGGGTGCGGTGGACTCTTCAGGACGACCGAGGAAGATATTGAAATAGGAACGACGGACATGGAGTGCCATCACCAATTCTTCGAGAGCGGCATTACCTGCGCGTTCGCCGATGCCGTTGATCGTACATTCCATTTGCCGAGCGCCGTTTTTGGCAGCTTCAAGGAAGTTAGCCACCGCCAAACCAAGATCATTGTGACCATGCACCGAAATAATGGCGCGATCAATATTCGGCACATTGTCCTTGATGCCCTTGATCAATGTGCCAAATTCGGAAGGAGTCAAATAACCCACGGTGTCAGGGATATTGACGGTAGTTGCCCCTGCCGCGATCGCCGCCTCTAGGACTTGATAGAGAAACTCAGGATCGGAGCGTCCTGCATCCTCAGGCGAGAATTCAATGTCATCAACCTTAGACTTAGCATAGGCAACCATCTCAGGCACGATCGCCAAGACTTCTTCACGACTTTTGCGGAGCTTATATTTTAAATGAATATCTGAAGTTGCCAAGAAGGTGTGGATGCGCCCCTTTGCCGCAGGTTTGACGGCTTCAGCCGCCGCATCGATATCGGCTTTGGTTGCCCTTGCCAAACCGCAAATCGTAGGACCCGACTCTGTGCCGACGAGTTTGGCAATTTCTTGGACAGCATGAAAATCGCCCTTACTCGCAAAGGGAAAGCCTGCTTCGATGATGTCTACACCAAGTCGAACCAGTTGCTGCGCGATTAGCAGTTTTTGCTCCACGTTCAGGGTTGCGCCTGGGGACTGTTCGCCATCGCGTAGTGTGGTATCAAAAAAGATAATGCGGTCTTGAGCAACGGAAGACTCTGGTTGTGGTGTAGACATAATGTGTTAATTCATCAATAGTTAATGTAGCAATTACTTACTTAAATGGTTATGAGCGGCGCAATGCACCGCTCATAATTATTATCTTAGCTTTTATTTGAGAAGTTGGAAAGGTTAGGAATAGCAAGTACTTTACAGCGCTTCGCGCTCTCTTAAACCCCAAAGAGTAGATGGCGGCGCTTCGCGCCGCCATCTACTCTTTGGGGTTTAGAAACTTAATGTTTACAATGCTTTTCTACAGTTGTTAAGAGTTCCCTCTCGCCAAAAGGCTTGGTTAAATATTCTGTCGCCCCTACCATTCTTGCCTTAACACGATCAATAAATCCATCTTTGCCTGTGAGCATAATAATGGGTGTCTTCGCAAAAGCACTAGATTTGCGGAGCATTCCGCATAGTTCATACCCATCTAGCTCAGGCATTGCAATATCACACAAAATTAAGTCTGGCTTATGTTGAAAGATTAGGCTCAGAGCTTTAGTAGGACTGGCTACTGCCATCACCTGATAGCCGTGATTGTGCAAAATATATTCAACCGCTCTACATATCGTCACACTATCATCGATACATAAAATTCTGGGCGATCGCTCCTCTGCTTTGGCAACGACATTAGCATTTGAGGCAGAAATCAGAACCTGTCGTGAAGCGATCGCTGCGTAAATATTTTGCCCCACCTTGCAAATATCCCAGTCAGAGTATCTTGATATTTGACGAATACTATTTTTGCCGTTGATCCAAACATTCAGCTCTGGTAGAGCTTCTGGAACGATTAGAGTAGGGATTTGTTCGACAGACTCTAAAAATGGGTAAAACTGCTGCCATGCTTGTAACTGACGCGAATACCCAGATACTATCTGAGAAAACTTAAGTCTAGATAGCTTTGGGGTCAGGGCTGGGCTAACTTCAAAAACAAAGTTACCTTGATAAAGACCGAGAATATCAAAAAGCACTTCTCGAATCATCTTTTCCAAGATGATCTTCGCTTGATATAAATCTACAACTTTAGATTCTAGAAGTGACCAGATTTGACCATATTCCAGCACATTAACCCCTAACTTGGAAGTCGTTAAGCTATCAAGGGCGTAGTCTAACCCCAATCCATATAGGTAATCTTGCAGTCGAGTTAGGTTAGTGTCTGCTTCAGTTGCGTAGATTAGTTCCCCTCGATCAAAAAACAAAAACCAGAATTTACCTGTATTTGACTCAATCAACAACTCGCCAGTTCGTTGACCAAGCTCAATAAGTTTAATGATAGTACTTACGTCGATTTCTCTGAGCGTGCCTTGCATGAGGTATTACAAACTTGAATTTTGGCTTTTAATTTTGGGGCAGATGTCTATGCAACTAGATGTGCAATTAATAGTGATACTCCCTTCCCAGTGAAAGATTAGCGGTGCGGCGCTTCGCGCCGCACCGCTAATCCTTGGGTTTTAATATTTATTCTTAATACTTGGAAGCGAGTATTACAAATTTGCAAATTTGCATTAGCCCCTTGATTTTAAAGCTTTTTAGTCAGTAATTCTCAGATATCACAAATACAAAGGTGACACATTGTGTCACCTTTGTATTTGCGATCTAGGCAAAACAAACCTTAAAATCAAAAAAGCTGTGGCGCACGCGAAGCGTGCGCCACAGCTTTTTTGGGTTTGCGTAACTACTTACAAATCAGGAGGTAGTAAAACCGTATCGATTACATGAATCACGCCGTTACTGGCTTTGACATCGGCTGCTACAACCTTGGAGTTGTCAATAACAACGCCCTTACTGGTCTTGGTTACTTTAATTGCATTGCCTTCAACGGTCTTGACCAAAGCTGATCCAGCTTTAATATTTTTAGAAGGAACATTTCCAGAGACAACGTGGTAAGTCAAAATCTTGACTAAAGTTGCCTTATTTTCAGGCTTTAGCAATCCAGCAACAGTTCCTTCAGGGAGTTTGGCAAATGCAGCATCAGTTGGCGCAAATACAGTGAATGGCCCCCTGCCTGAGAGGGTGTCAACTAAACCAGCAGCTTTGACAGCCGCTACTAGAGTATTGAAAGAGCCATTAGCAACAGCAACTTGAACTATATTTCCAGCTTTGACTGCGGTTGTCTTTTTGGAAGACATCGGTGTGGAGTGAGTGTTAGCTAGGGAGGGGAGTCCGACGAGAAGACTGGCTGTAGCGATCGCAATGCTAACGGTTTTGATCAGAAAACCTGTGGTTTTTTGTGTTTTCATGGAGTGGAGTTTTAAGACTCAATAAGTTTTATTACGCAAATTAATAATACATTAATAACTAAGATTTTAAAAATCCAACAGGGTGAACTTTGTTTTACTCCTTTCCCTGTGAAAGATTAGCGGTGTGGCGCAAAGCGCAGCATCACTTATTTGAAGGGAGGAAGACGGGCAACTACGCCACTTTTTAACGGTTCGGGTCGTTCTTTCCAAGCTAACATTCCATCAGCGCGATCGCTATAAATCTCGGCACAAGTCAAGATTGCTGAAGTGGTGATAGCCATATTTTCAACATCGCTAGGTAGATTTCCAAATAGATAGGAATACTTATCTTCAGCCGCAAATGCCACCACACAAGACTGACTACAAGCACTCATGCAGGACACAGATTGAACTTCAAATTGCGATCGCCTGTCCCAATTTTGCTGTAACTGAACTAGTTCACTAAATAAGTTTTCGCCACCACTGACTCCCACTTTTTTACCATTTTGCCAAGTACTAGCACAGGTCGTACAAACTAATAACCGATGGATCACCTATACCTCAATAACATTCGTAGATCGCTATATAGCAAAACTTGCTTTGCTATAGTCATGCTACAGCAATTACCAATCAATCAAACCACCAAAAAGGCATTGAAAGCGTTGCAAAGCATCGCTTTCAATGCCTTTTTAGCTTAAGGTTTTAACTGGGGGCAAAGAAGGCTTTGATTACTTTAGGCTCCAGACTTCATAGCTCCCATCACGAAAAGTGAGAATTTGTCCATTAGTGTTGCTCGGTAAGACATCTACCCAAATCCTGCTGCCACTTACATCACTAAATAAAAGTGAACCTTCGCTAGTGAAGGCGATCGCCAAAGGGTAATGGCGATCGCCAAGGTCAACTTGCTCACGATCAAGCAACAGCAAATATTCTGGCTTGCCAAAACCATCTAAATTTACAGACAAGAGCGTCCACTGTTGCTGCACAAGAACACTAAATTCTTCGATATCTAGTGATACTTGCCCATTGCGTTGCAACTCACTATATATAGTCCGAATTATGCGTTCAATTGTCGCTGATGTGATTGTTTGCCAATTAACGGAGATGCCATTGGGTGGCTCAAAAGCGCCGCCGCTAGTAACTAATGGGGCAATAATACTCGTACTTAGCAAAGGAGCTAATCCAGCTTCTCCAGCCGCGAGAATTTTTAGGCTGCCATTGTTGCTTACCCAAAGCGACTGAGCCGTGAGATTTGCCGCTTTAGATTCTCCATAGGCATCGTATAGTACTACCCCCAGATTTGGATTGAGGGAAAGCCCCAAGATTTTCCATAGTAGTAGTGAGGAGCGATCGCTAAGTTCTACAAAGGGAGCATTAATCCATTGATTACCATCTTTGATAAGGCTAATGCTAACCTCATACCACGCTTGACCATCTTTTAGCTTAGGTGGTGGCAAAAACCAATCAGTACCAGCATTGCCCTTACCAATGTAACTAACAGTCCCGATCAATTGATTTGGCTTAATCGATATCGGTGCTAGATCAAGTCTTTGTAATAGTTGATCGTAATCTTTTGCCTCTACCTTCTGCGATCGCAACCAATTTTCGGCGCTTCTCAATCCCTGACGATGCAAAATCACTAAGCCACCCCAAAGTTTGATTTCTTTTTTGACTCCTGTATAAGTGAGCAATGTTGACACTCTCTGCCAGATGTGGGGATGATATTTGGCTAGCATCTCAGCGATTTGCTCGCCTTTATATTCAGGATCATTGGCGATCGCGATCGCCTCTTCCCATCGTCCATCAATGATGTTGACTAAGGCTTTTTCACCAAGATTGCTTAGCGATCTTTGCACCTGAGAAGATGTGATCTTTGCATGAAAGGAGATAAGATCATACTGCTCTTGCAGATATGGTGAGAGGGTTTGCCCCTGCGATCGCATTTCTGTCGTCACTGTATTAAAATTCTCTAAAGCAGGATTCCAAAGCCCTACGCTTGCCATCAGTAGAGCATCACGATATTTTTGGGGTTGGTTTTTAGCTTCGTTTAGAGTTATCTGTCGCAAATTGATTGGCTTACCATTGCTTTTATTAGTTATTAGTTCTGGCTGCCAGATTGTAAATAGAGGTTCAAATTTCTGAGTCTGATTGACTACTAATTGCCAAGTCTGATTTGATAGAACCTGTTGCCAATTGGGAAGTTCTCCAAGAGGACTTGTCCAGCTTTCAAGTTCAAATAACTGCGATTTCTGACCTTCTAAAAAATAGTAAATTTGTCCATAGGCGATCCCATCAACATTTCCCGATGTTGCGAACCAAGTTCCGCCATAGTCACTGGGAGAATTCTTTAATAGAGAAAGCCTTTTTAGAGGAAGGCGCTTACGATTAGGCTGTCGCTTCTCAGGTGAGGGAGATGTAGCATATTTGAGCAAAGGCGATCGCACAAAGTACTCATCTACGCCAGCAACAGTGGTTGTGCTAACTAGTAAGAACTTCTCTTCTCCACGATCCCAGATAGTTTGATAGAGACGAATCTCTCGAATGTTCTGTGTTTCTGTCTCTAAAACTGTATATAAAGATTGTTCTTTTTGGAGTCCATACTTCTCACCTAGTTTAAGCTGAACTTCTCCTAATTCACTCTGAATTTGCTTAATACTTTTGGGTGCATTCCACAGAGAAGTGGAATAAAATGCGGGTGCTTCTGAAGGCGCTAGCCAACTAATAGACGAGGGATTATATAAATAAATAAGACCTAAGTAAGTTAATCCACTCACTATAGGAATACTCAAAACAACATAGAAATCTGACCATGTAAAGTAATCGCGTTGATTAATTTCTACTTGATTAATTGAAGAATTATCCTCTGAGCTTTGAGCGCTAGGGGGTAGTTCTGCGATCGGAAATTCTTTCGCAAGCGCATCATTTGCCTTTAGTTTTGAAGATTCTGGTAAAAACTTCATGCCCAATATCACAGGTCTGAGACTGCCATAGCGTATCATAACCAAGAGATTTTTTGAAATGGTGGCAAAGCAACCCTTTCAAATAACTAGATCCAAAAAGCTGTGGCGCACGCGCAGCGTGCGCCACAGCTTTTTTAACTCTTAGCAGGAGGCAGGTACACCTTTACATGGAGATCCTTTAACTGAGAATCATCTACTGTCGAAGGTGCATCAGTTAGCAGATCGCGAGCCTGCTGTGTTTTGGGGAAAGCAATCACATCACGGATCGAGTCGGCTCCAGCAATCAGCATTACTAGACGATCAAGACCAAAAGCCAATCCGCCGTGAGGAGGAGTGCCGTACTCAAAAGCTTCCAGCAAAAAGCCAAATTTCTCCTTAGCTTGCTCATCGCTTAAGCCGATCGCCGCAAATACTTTTTCTTGCACTTCGCGTTTATAGATCCGAATGCTGCCACCGCCAATTTCAGTGCCGTTCAGCACGAGGTCATAGGCTTGGGCGATCGTATTCACATCAATAGGCTGACCATTAGCGATATCTGCCAATCTGGGAGATGTGAATGGATGATGCAGAGCTTCGAGACGTTTCTCATCAGCATTCCACTCAAACATGGGGAAATCTGTTACCCACACAAGATTAAGTTTATCTTTGTCAATTAACCCCAACTCATGACCGAGAGCTAGACGTAAGCGATAGAGGGACTCGTTAACGATCGCCTTTTCGCCAGCCCCAAATAACAGAATTGAGCCAGCAGTTGCCCCTGTACGTTCTAGTAACTCCTGTTTCACTTCTTCAGTGAGGCTATCTTTGAGAGCGCCGATGGTATCAATAACACCGTCTTCTCGGACACGGATGAATGCTAATCCTTTCGCGCCATATTGGGAGACTAAGTTAGACAAGTCGCCACCTGGCTTGATGCGAGTATTAGAAATCGCCGCATCACCACCGATCACAGGTAAAACCTTAATCATTCCGCCATTTGCTACCGTGTTAGCAAAAACTTTGAATCCTGAATTGGCGAATAGATCAGTGACATTCACCAGTTCCATGCCAAAACGAGTGTCAGGGCGATCGCAACCATAGCGATCCATCGACTCAGCATAAGTGAGCCTTGGAAACTCGCCTAGTTCAAGCCCTTTCACAGTTTTAAAAATATAGCGAATCAAGTTCTCATTGAGTTCAATAATTTCTTCTTGAGACATGAAACTCATTTCCATGTCCAATTGGGTAAATTCTGGTTGGCGATCGGCTCGCAAATCTTCATCACGGAAACATCGCGCAATCTGATAGTAGCGATCGCATCCGCCCACCATCAACAACTGCTTAAATAACTGAGGCGACTGTGGCAATGCGTACCATTGACCAGCATTGACTCGGCTCGGCACAAGATAGTCCCGCGCACCTTCAGGTGTGGAGCGACAGAGAATAGGTGTCTCCACCTCCATAAATCCATATTCATCTTCAAGAAAGCGGCGAATTGATTTGACAACTTCAAATCGTAGCTTGAGATTATTGGCTAGGCGATCGCCACGCATATCGAGGTAACGATATTTAAGGCGCAATTCTTCCTTGATTGTGTCAGCCTCAGAAATCAGAAAAGGCAGGGGCTTGCTGACGGCATTGAGCAATTCAATAGATTCAGCATAGATTTCCACTTCACCCGTGGCAAGCTTAGGATTGAGCGATTCTTCTGGACGCTTAGAAACTTTGCCAACAATTTTAACTACATATTCATTTCGCAACTCGCCTGCGAGATGGTAAGACTCTGGATTACGTTGCGGATCGCCAACAATTTGCAAGATACCTGTGCGATCGCGTAAGTCCAAAAAGATCACGCCACCATGATCCCTTCTGCGATCAATCCAACCGCATACGCTAACTGTTTGTCCGATATGTTCGGCATTGAGGTGACCGCAATAGTTGCTACGCATCATGATGTTACTGGCGAAACTTTAGAAAAATGTAATTTTGACCGTCAACCATAATAACTTGTAAAGCAGTCAAAGCACAAAAAGTATAACTGTCGCCACTTGGATCAGGACAAATCAAAATCGAAAAGAAGGCGGCGGCGCGCCGCCACTCTCTTTTCGGTTTTATGTCCTAACAAGACTGGCGACAGCTAAGTAGGTAGGCAAAAGAAACCCAAAAAGCTTTAGCGCACGCTGCGCGTGCGTTAAAGCTTTTTGGGCTTTGGGTTTAATTATGCTTGCCTACTTATAGTTGCAATTCATACTCCCTTCCCAGTGAAAGATTAGCGGTGCGGCGCGAAGCGCCGCACCGCTAATCTTTCACTGGGAAGGGAGTATGACTAGTTTTGGTATAAAATACCGCTAAATTCTGTTTACTTGTATGACCGTACCGACAGTCCGCACCCATCAACTGACCAAGCAATTTGATAGCCATATTGCTGTAAATCACATCGATTTACAGATCGAGAGTGGTGAGGTTTATGGACTAATTGGACCAAACGGAGCAGGTAAAACCACTCTAATTCGGATGCTTGCCGCCGCCGAGGAGCCGACTGTAGGGGAGATTTATATCAATGGGATCAGACTATCAAGAGGGCAGAACAATCCCGATCTAAAGCGTCAGTTAGGATATTTACCCGATGACTTTCCGCTCTATGATGATCTAACTGTTTGGGACTATCTTGATTACTTTGCAAGACTTTATTTTTTAAAAGATCCCCTGCGATCGCAAAGGTTACATCAAGTAATTGAAATAGTAGAACTGGAACAAAAAAGGTATGAGACAATTTCCACCCTTTCAAGGGGAATGAAACAGAGGCTGAGCCTAGCTCGCAGTATTATCCATAATCCGACTCTGCTATTACTTGATGAGCCAGTTTCTGGCTTAGACCCCCTTGCTAGGGTTAAGGTTCGCAATATTATTAAGCTGCTGCAACAGCAGGGAATGACTATTCTTATTTCCTCTCATATATTGAGCGATCTTGCTGAAATCTGTACTTCTATTGGCATTATGGAATTAGGCAATCTAGTTGAAAGTTCTAAACTGCGAGACCTATATGAGCGAAGTAGTCAATTGCAGCAACAATTACTAATCTCGACTCTCGGCAATCTTCAAGATTTACAATCAACTCTACGAAATTCCCAATTAATCAAAGAGGTCGAAATTTTGGCGGGAACAGCTAGTGTGCGAGCAGAGTTTGTGGGTAGTTTAGAAGACTGTGCAGCACTACTAAAATCACTCATTGATAGTGGTATCCCTGTCTCCAATTTTCATCGATCGCAAGATACCTTAGAAAATATTTTCTTAAAATTAGGATATAAGCAGACGAGTTAAGACTTGCTAAAACCAAAGAAGCTGATTCGCCAACTTCGTGAGCGAATCAGCTTCTTTGGTTTTAGCACTGGTCAGTTAGTGGGGATAGGTGTTGAAACGACTATTTCGTGCTGACAAAAAAGACGCAAATATGTCGATCCCGCTTTAACTGTCCAGTGCCTACAGCGCTTTGCGCTTTTGTAAAACCCAGAGAAATTCTTTAAAACCTCAATAGGCTGTAGAAGGTGTAAATGATGGGAAGCAATGCAAATAGACTGAGATTTAACTTATGAATTTTTGGGAATGGTACGATCGCAATCTTTTAGCAGCACCAGAAAATAACGTACCGATATACGAATTAGACTGGCTAATTTTAAGGCTTGTAGATTTAGATAAACTTGATTTGCGATTGCGATCGCCTAATATCTCGGCAAAAATTTCACCTGAAATATTAATTAATCTTGATCGCCTTTGGCAAAAAAGAATCCGCGATCGCATCCCTGTGCAGTACCTCACAGGTTCTGTCATATGGCGCGATTTAGAATTGCAAGTTACTCCTGCTGTATTAATTCCTCGACCTGAAACTGAATTAATTATTGATATTGTTACTGAGAATTGCCAAGCTAAGATTTATCAAAATGGTAATTGGGTTGATTTAGGTACGGGTAGCGGCGCGATCGCGATCGCCTTATCACTACTTTTTCCACAAGCACAAATCCATGCGATTGATTGTAGTCAAGCCGCGTTAGAAATAGCAAAAAATAATGCTTTCAAAAATCTGAACCGCGCACTGCGCGGTTCAGATTTGGTGAAAATTCATTTTCATCATGGCACTTGGTTTGAGCCATTAGCCGACTTAAATTTTAAAAATAAACTTGCAGGAAGAGTTTCTAATCCCCCATATATTCCTAGCCTTGAAGTTTTAAACTTACAGCCAGAAGTCACAAAGCATGAGCCACATTTAGCACTAGATGGCGGCCCTGATGGATTAGATGCGATTCGAGAATTAGTAAATACTGCACCCAATTATTTGATTTCGCATGGTTTCTGGATTGTTGAATTAATGTCTGGTCAAGCAGAAATAGTGCGATCGCTACTTGTAGATAATGGTTGCTATACCAATATTAAAATCCATCATGATTACTCAGGCTTTGAAAGATTTGTATCTGCTGAAAGAATATAGTTGTGGCATCAAAAGTTCAAAATGTCATTGCACCGCAATGACATTTTGAACTTTAGCGTACTTGGTATCTAGCGGCTTCAGAAATCACAGGTATTTCCGCATATTCTCCTCTTGCACATTGAAACATACAGTATAAAGCTGCGGCATTGATGCCAATAAATGTCGCATTTAATAAAATTTCTAGTACAAAAAACAAAAAAGATAGTTGACCAATCAGACTTACTATTACGCCCACAAGAATAACAATTATATCTAGCAGTAAAGCTTGGATAGCATTAAAACGGATAAACTGACTGACTTTATAGCTTCTAACTACAAAGAAAAATATACTAAACCAAACCACAAGGCGGATCGAAATAAAATCAATAATTGATGTTGATAATATTCTGTCTAATATCAAAGCTGGCTCAAAAATTGTCGCTAAAACAGGAATTTGCCTAAACAGCGATATGTTGCCAAATGCAACTACAGAAGCGATCGGTAGTAGATAAGGCAAACTGGCATATAGTCGATCTAAGTACTGTGATTGGACATTGCGTGACATAGCTTTTTTTAATCCTAATATTTAAAATATAGTTTTTTATAAATGGATTTGTTTTTCCTACTCCTTTCCCAGTGAAAGATTATTGGTGCGGCGCGAAGCGCCGCACCAATAATTCTTGGGTTTTAATATCTATTCTTATACTGGGAAGGGAGTACTACATTTCACACTGAAATGATGATGCTTGCGAAAGTGTAGGAATATCCGAGTACTCACCCTTAATACTGTAGTAAATGGCATAAACAGACAAAAGTGTTGTGCCGATAAATATTGTATTCACTAAAGTTGAACTGATTAACGAAGGTAAGGGTTCAACGGATAGTTGTTGAATTAGTTGAAAAACAAGCTGAACAATGAATAGCATTATTTGCATCAGTAGAGCTTGCATCGTGTTAAACCGAATAAAGTGCGAAATACTGGTATCCTTCACTACGAGAAAATACAGACCGAGAAAAAGAAAAAATTCACCTGTTAAACCCAACACAGGTATTAAAGGAAAAGTCATGACGTTTGCATAAAACCAAATCAGTGGAGCAAATGGCAATACGAGTATTGGAAACTGCTGAAACAGCACACTTCCATAAATAACTGCTGCCGACATGGGGAGAATGTAGGGCAAGCAACTGTAAAAACGATCCAGAGGTGTTGTCGATTGCTGCCATGTCATAGCTTGTGTCCTAATAGGTATGGAGTCTTTAGAATAGTTATAAGTTAAAACCCTTACTGGGCTTTGGTTTTTAATTCACAAAAGAGTTTATTTGCTTTTGTGGATCTGTATTACAGAGTATTACAAAACATTCCAATTTTAATTTTAGCCTACCTAAATCATTTGTATAGCAGCATTCAGTCTTGTTAGAACACAAAACCAAAAAACGAGTTGCGGCGTGAAGCGTCGCAGCTCGTTTCTTGGTTTTTGATTTGTTTTAGGACACTTGGCGACATCTGTAGATTTTAGGAGCTGTATTTCATTTAAACTTGCTCAAGCAAGGTTTCTTCAGATTGCCAAATTTGGCTGATGCGATCGCAAAACACTTGAGGTTAAAGTTAATGAAATTTTAAATCTCAATTTTGCTATTTAAAAATTTTACCTCACCTTAAATCAGAGTTTAAGTAAGACAATTCTTAAATTCTATTTTGTTTGAGATGTGATAACCTGACGAAATAATTGTGTGAGGAAGCAAATGTGAATCAATTAATCAAGCGATTATCAAAAGAAACCATTGAGAAAAATGTGCAAATTGCTACTACTTTTAATGTTTCTTGTGTAGCTGTATTGGCGATCGCCACTTGCTTCATTGATGGTACAAATGCAGCTCCTAAAGCTCCTCAACGTGGAGCGCAAACAAATCAGATCCTACCTTTATCTCAGTCATCGACAAGCTCAAGCAAGTCAAAACTAAAACAAAATACAGAAACCACTGAAGTACTGATCCCTGTTAAGAAGATTTTAGTTGTCGGCAGCTCAATTCTTAGTGAAGCCGAGATTAGCAAAATAATTGCCCCCTACTTACAAAAATCTCTAACCCTCGAACAAATCCGCGCGATCGCTGATCAGTTCACCCAAATTTATCAAGAGCGTAACTACATCACTTCCCGAGCCATCCTTCAGGCTCAAGAAATTAATGATGGAGTCGTAACTATCAAGATTTTAGAAGGCACGTTAGAACGAGTTGATATTCGCAGAGCTGGTGATGTTGAAGGAAGGTTGAATGACGATTATCTAAGAAGTCGTGCTTTACTTGCTGGCGATAAGCCGATTAACTTCACTCGCCTCGAAGAAGAATTACAATTACTACGTTCTAACCCTCTGCTCTCAGATGTCAGGGCTAATCTTGCTGCGGGTTCAAGCCCAGATCAAAGTGTTCTGCAAATTACTTTTTCTGAAGCAAAATCTCTCAATATAAATCTGTTTACTGATAACTACGGCAATGTCTCATCAGGAATCTATCGTGCTGGGGCAAGCCTACAAGAGCTGAATCTAACTGGTATTGGTGACTCAGGGTTTATCAGTTACATTCGCTCAGGTGGAGCCAATAGCTATGCACTAGGCTATCAGTATCCCCTAAATCCGACAGGTGGAACTTTGAGCTTAAATGCTTCGATTAGCGATAGTCGAGTTACTCAACCTGAATTTGCTAGCTTAAACATTGCCACTGACTCTCAAGTTTATGAGATCGCCTATCGACAGCCCGTAATTCGATCGCCAAGGGAAGAACTGGTATTAGGCGCATCCTTTGGCTTTGAAAATAGCTCCTCATCTGTCAATGGACAACCCTTCAACTTTCAAAATCAAGCTCTTGATGATGGGCGATCGCAAGCCAGAGTATTAAAACTAACCCAAGACTATGTCAACCGTGATAGCGTTGGCGCTTGGGCTTTTCGCTCTGTGTTTAGTGCGGGCTTAAATATTTTGGGAGCAACTATTCGTACTGATGGCTCCCCCGATGGGCGCTTTCTCTATTGGACTGGTCAAGCTTTACGTGTGCAGCGCTTAGGAAGCGATCGCGATACCTTAGCGTTTTTTAGAGTTAATGCCCAATTTACAGGCGATCGCTTGTTGTCTCTCAATCGATTTAGCGTTGGCGGTCCCCAATCAATTCGGGGATATCGTCAAAATCAAAATACTGGAGATAATGGTATTCAAGCTTCATTAGAAGTTCAGTTTCCTATCGTAAGAGACGATAACGGTTTAACAACGATCAAGTTACTCCCATTTATCGAGGCAGGCTCAGTCTGGAATAACCGCACGTCAAACCCTATTCCGCAAACCCTATTTAGTGTTGGTTTAGGTGCTGTTTATCAACCACTTCGCAACCTCGCTTTTCGAGTTGACTTTGGCATTCCTCTAGTCAATGCCAACAATTCTGGCTCTAACTTACAAGATTCAGGCTTATATTTTTCCGTCAATGGCAATTTCTAAATAGTTACTCCCTTCCCAGTATCAAAATACGCATTTAAAAACCAAGAATTAGCGGTGCGGCGCGAAGCGCCGCACCGCTAATCTTTCACTGGGAAGGGAGTAATTAGGTGCGGCGCTCAGCGCCGCACCTAATTACCTCACCTCAATTAATATTCAGTGGCAGCTATACTACGATTAAAACGTTAAACTTGTTGAATGATTACTCCACTCAAGCGCAAAAGCTTTGATGAACTTATTCCTGCCGTCCCCACATCTGAGCAATACCAATACTATTGGGGAGATAGTCAAAGCGTTTTTCGCCGTGTTGCGATCTCGATCGCTAGCGTGATTATTTTCACGATTTTATACAATCGTGTTCACGAAAATAATCCTAGCAGCTTTGCGGCTTTAGCCATGTTTGTTTGTGCAGCCCTAGGCGGCGTGTACTGGATGATGGAGCCTGTGGCAATGGCAAGTATTCGTAATGCTAAGTTACGCCGATTTCCATATTGCGGGTTTTGGCAAGCAGAAGTGCTAGATGTCTATATCTCTCAAGAAGTTTTAGCCCGTTCCGAAAAGGTGGATGCGCGGGGAAGAATGGACGTTAGCTATGATGCGGAAAGTTTTTTAAACATCGAGCTAGGTGATGAAACAGAGTTTGTAACTACCTTGCGGTTGCCGATGAAGCGTGAGTTAAAACGCATTCGTCCTGACCAAACAGTATATATGTTGCTATTTTCCAACGATCGCCGTTTTGGTAGGGTGAGCCGATTGACTTCTGATGCTTATATTCCTCAATACAATCTCTGGGTAGGTGATTACCCTTATTTGCGGCGTGATACCTTTACAGACTTGACCAAATATATGTCCAAACGCTCAGAAAGAATGGCCAATGTCGAGCAAGCATAATTAAAGCCCAGAAAGATGTAGCGCGCGCGCTGCGCGCGCTACATCTTTCTGGGCTTTAAGGTTTCTTTAAGCACCGTTATTAATTATTAATAAGAGACTACAGGCACTTGCTGCGCGAAATCGGCATCGCCAACTTCGTGAAAACCAGTTTCACCAAAAATCGCCGCCTCAAACTTATAGTGCTTAAACTCCAAAACATTACCCGAATGATCCGCCAAGAAAAAAGTGCGATGTTCTAAGGGCGTATCTACAAATCGAACTTTGGGTTTTTGATAAAACTTGAGTCGCTTATCATGTACCTTCTCCAATAAAGCCATCCAGTTATTTTCTGAATAAAAGACCAGTCCAAAATGACGTGGATAGATGCCCCGTTGAGCATCAATATCCTCATGGACAACGTGAGCAACTAACTGATGACCATATAGGCTCATAATCAGTGATTCGTTTGACTCGCGCCCTGCTAGACAACCCAGCCCATCAATGTAAAAAGCCTTGGTACTGGCAATGTCTTTAACTGGAAATGCGAGATGAAAGAGGATCTTGGTCATGGTGCAGTATTCTCTAGCATGAGTTTGGTGCGCTTGAGTTTGTCAGGAACCTCAATGGGATATTTTCCTGTAAAGCAGGCTGTGCAAAAATGCGTCGTATCAATCTTTGTCGCTTTTAGCATCGCATCATGACTGAGATACGCCAGTGTATCGACCTCAATCTGCTCAGCGATCGCCTCGACAGACTTTTGAGCCGCAATTAAGTGATCTTGCGAATCCGTATCGATGCCATAGAAGCAAGGGTGGGTAACGGGTGGGGAGGAAATACGCATATGTACTTCTATTGCACCAGCTTCACGCAAAGCCCTTACTATTTTACGACTCGTAGTTCCCCTTACGATAGAATCATCGATCACAATTACCCGCTTTCCTTGCAACACATCCTTGAGTGTATTCAACTTCATGCGAATGCCAGATTCTCGCATCGCTTGGGTTGGCTGAATAAAGGTTCGCCCCACATAACGATTTTTAATCAAGGCTTCTCCGTAAGGAATTCCTGACTCACGGGAAAATCCAATCGCTGCAGGGATGCCCGAGTCAGGTACGCCGATCACAATATCAGCATCTATAAAACTTTCCTTTGCTAACTCCCGACCAATGCGTAGCCTATAAGTATAGAGGCTCTCATCATGCACAACACTATCAGGTCGCGCAAAATAGATCATCTCAAATACACAAAGTTTTGGCTTCGGCTCTTCCCATTGCAAGGACTGAATCCCATTTTCTAGGGTAATAATTACTAACTCGCCTGGTAAAACTTCGCGCACATACTCAGCACTGATAATGTCCAGTCCACAGGTCTCTGAAGACAAAACATAGGAGCCTTCGACAGTCTTGCCAATCACCAAAGGACGAACTCCGTAAGCGTCTCTAGCCCCTGCGATCGCATCGGGCATTGCCATAACTAAGCTAAATGCTCCATGACATCGACGTAAAGCCGCAACGATCGACTCTTGCCAATCCTTACCTTCGGCAACGGCTTCCCCAACCGCAAAAGCAATTCCCTCAGAATCAGTGGTGGACTCGAGAGCATGACCTTGAGCCGATAGCTCCGCTCGCAACTCAGTCGCATTTACTAAATTACCGTTATGCGCTAAGGAAAAATCTCCAAGTCTTGTATTAACTACGATCGGCTGAGCGTTGCAGACTTTACTAGAGCCTGTGGTCGAGTAGCGATTGTGACCTATTCCCAAAGCCCCTTTCATTTCGGCAAGGATAGTTTCACTAAAGACCTGTGCAACCAGCCCCATCGCCTTATGAGTGTGGGTTTTACCATGCTCATTGTAGACCGTAATTCCTGCTGATTCTTGACCTCGATGTTGCAGGGCATAAAGCCCAAAATATACAAGTTTAGCAACGTCCCCCTCTGCTGCTAGCACTCCAAAAACACCACAAGCTTCCTGTGGCTTATCCAGTTCGTTATTAATAAAATTATCAGGTTCTTCAGTCATCTCATCAGCAAAAATAGGATGGTCAGAATGTTCTGGTGACATAGGAGTTATCAGCAATACTTTAGGTTTGGCTAATCACAAAAGCCCATGCTTAGATCGTACCAGCGTTAAGCATTTCTTAACCAAATTCAATAAATTAGAGCCTAGAGATGAAGATGATTTCACTTGATAGCGCCATCTCTTTTCTAGGTTTTATTTTGTCCTTCTGCCCTGTAAACTTAATTACGAGGTTGTGTAACAAGGCACAACTGGCTTAGATTTCGCTTTCTCTTTCTAGAAGATTTCTAGAATGTAGCAAAAAGATAATAGTTATAAAATTTAGATAAATTAAGGATTCCTACGCATGGATAACACAATTAGCCTTGAGATTATTGAGGTCGTTGAACAAGCAGCGATCGCATCTTCTCGCTTCATGGGCTTGGGTAAAAAAGACGAAGCTGACGAAGCCGCCGTTGAAGCAATGCGCGAACGCATGAATAAGATCCATATGCGTGGACGTATCGTGATCGGTGAAGGCGAAAGGGATGAAGCACCGATGCTATATATTGGCGAAGAAGTTGGTATTTGCACCCAGTCTAATGCAGCAGAGTTCTGCACCATTGAAGAGTTGCAAGAAATTGATATCGCTGTTGACCCTTGTGAAGGGACTAACCTCGTTGCTTATGGTCAAAATGGTTCGATGGCAGTTCTCGCAATTTCTGAGCGTGGTGGACTATTCCAAGCGCCTGACTTTTATATGGACAAACTCGCTGCGCCTCCTGCCGCTAGAGGTCATGTTGATATCCGCAAAAGTCCAACCGAAAACCTAAAGATCTTGTCGGAATGTCTAAATCGGGCGATCGATGAGTTAGTTGTCGTTGTTATGGATCGTCCTCGTCACAAAGCTTTGATCTCCGAAATTAGAGCCGCAGGCGCTCGTGTGCGTTTGATTACCGATGGTGACGTGTCTGCCGCAATTTGCTGTGGTTTTGCTGGTACAAACATCCATGCTCTCATGGGTATTGGGGCTGCTCCTGAAGGCGTGATCTCGGCAGCCGCCATGCGTTGCTTAGGTGGACATTTCCAAGGTCGCTTGGTCTATGATCCTGCTGAAGTCAATACTCCGGAAAGTGCTAAGTGGACTCGCGAGGGCAATGTTGCCCGTCTAACTGAAATGGGTATTACCGATCCTGACAAGGTTTACAACGCTGAAGATCTCGCTTGCGGCAAGAATGTTTTGTTTGCAGGTTGTGGCATTACCCCTGGTACTTTGATGGAGGGTGTTCGCTTCTTTGGTGGTGGTTGCCGTACCCAATCTTTAGTGATTTCTAGCCAATCAAAGACTGCTCGTTTCGTAGATACGATCCACTTGACTAGCGACAGTCCTAAAGTTATTAACTTGCGCTAATTATCTTGAAAGCGGGGAGAGCGAGGCTCTTCGACACTAAAAAAGCAGGGGGCTGAAGCTCCTTGCTTTTTTATAGCCGTAGTTAGTCTTGTTAGGATACAAAACCAGAAGACGAGTTGCGGCGCAAAGCGCCGCAACTCGTCTTCTGGTTTCACACTTGGCGAGAGCTATAGTTAAGGAAAGTTAAGGAGTAATAAGTACCTACTACATTGGTATCTATGTGCTGATAAGCTCTAGCAATAACATAATCATTTCTAGTCCAATTCTTAAATAAGAAACGCATTTACGATATGAATATTGCAGTTGTTGGCTTGAGTCACAAAACGGCGACTGTAGAAGTACGCGAAAAGTTGAGTATTACCGAAGACCGTATGGAAGCGGCGATCACTCAACTGATGAGCTATCCGAATATTGAAGAAGCTGCGATCTTGAGTACCTGTAACCGCCTCGAATTGTATGTGGTTACTAGCGAATCTGAAGGTGGCATTCGCGAAATCATGCAGTTCTTATCGGAATTTAGCCAACTACCTCTACAGTTCCTCCGCCGCCATCTATTTATTTTGTTACGTCAAGATGCAGTTACGCACTTGATGCGAGTGGCTTCAGGTCTAGACAGTCTGGTATTGGGTGAGGGTCAAATCCTTGCTCAGGTCAAGCATACTCATCGATTGGCTCAACAACATAATGGCGCAGGTCGTATCCTCAACCAACTATTTAAAGATGCGCTATCAGCAGGTAAACGGGTACGCACAGAAACTGAAATTGGAACTGGGGCAGTCTCGATCAGTTCGGCGGCGGTGGAGCTTGCCCAGATCAAGCTGCAAAATCTGTCAGACAAGCACACCACAATTATTGGTGCAGGCAAGATGTCGCGCCTACTGGTGAAGCATTTAATTTCTAAAGGCGCACAAAAAATTGCGATCGTTAACCGATCGCGCAAACGTGCGGAAGAATTGATCAAGGAATTTGAAACTAGTGGTGCGGAGTTTGATATTCGCCCTCTAGAGCAAATGCTTGATTGTGTGGCAATTTCGGATTTGGTATTTACTAGTACGGCTTCGACAGAGGTGATTATTAGTAAGCAGCACTTACTAGAGATCGCCGTAAATCATACGGGCTTGACCCTTATTGATATTTCTGTTCCTCGCAATATTAGCTCCGATGTTAACGACTTGCCTAACACCAAAGCCTATAACGTTGATGATCTTCAGGCTGTTGTCGCTGAAAATCAAGAAAGTCGCCGTCAAATGGCGATGCAGGCTGAGATTTTGTTGGAAGGCTGTGTTGCTGGTTTTGATCTGTGGTGGCGATCGCTAGAGACTGTCCCCACGATCAGCAAACTGCGTCAAAAAATGGAAATCATCCGCGAACAGGAAATGGAAAAAGCACTATCGCGCCTCGGCAATGACTTTGCCGATAAACATCAAGATGTAATCGAGAGCATGACTCGCGGCATTATTAATAAAATTTTGCATGATCCAATGGTGCAGTTACGCGCTCAACAAGACATCGAGACTCGCCGCCGTGCGATGCAAATGTTGCAAGTACTGTTTGACCTAGATTCACCCTCTAGTCAATTCAAAGAAGGTTAAGACAAAAAAGCCGCCATGAGGCGGTTTTTTTGTGGCTATTGCCAAAAATCAATACTTAAGATGGTGTCAATATTTCGATCAAACTGCCATTGATCGGGAAATTCGAGCTGGGCATAGTCATCACGAACTTTTTCTAAGACAAATTCCCATTCAATATCGAAAGACTCATCCCATATAATCTTTAGGCTAGGAGTTTCTTTAAGTTCGCGCTTAATCTGGCGGCGTTGTTCTCTAATCGTGCGTTCCCAGCCATTATATTCTTGGGGCATATTTACATATAGGCGCTTCAGTAAATGTTCGAGTAAAGTTGCTAAGCGCTGTTTTAATTCACGTTTTGCCGATCGCCCCAAATCTTCAATCTCCTCGATCAAGTTATCAATATCAATACTGTCAAAATCCTTAGCTTTTAATTTTGCAATTACATCTTGAGTCCACAGTAAATAGTCGGATTCGTAGAGCGGTTTTAGAGATTTCACAAGTGCGATCGCTTGAGTCATTAGATTAGCTCCTACCCATAAACATATAGGTAATCACGATTAATCCCTCTCATTATAAAATTAGCAAACTCCGATTTGTGTCTCTTTTGCTGATCTATTTATTAGCATCACATAAGAACCTACATTTTAGGGAAGATGAGATTTATCTACTTTCCTAAATTTTGGAATCCTAAACGAATTGCCCAACGAGCCGCCGCCGCAAATTTTGCACTGTCAAGAATAGCTGTATCTATTTGCTCTTGGGCTTCTTTAGCAAGTCTTGCCAACTCTGGGTCTTGAAATTGTGAAATATCTATTTTTGACAAATCGTATAGCGTTCGTAACTTTTTTAAATATCCAAGTCTATCTTCAGGAAACGCTCTATCATCTGAATTTAGTTGCAAGGCATCAATCGTAACTTCACCTCTAAGATTTCCGTCAATTGCATAGGCTTCACTACCCCGAAAGCCGATGAAGTCTTCGGGATTTTCTTTACCACAGTCTATGAACAATGGCTGTTCTTGCTTAATATTTTGCTTGTGGTTAGCAACTCTATCATTTGGGTTTTGAAGCGGGAATAAATTTTGTTTGTGTCTTTGGTTACAACCAGTACAAGCAAGATAGAGGTTGTCCCATTCATAAGCCAGCCAGTAGTAACCTGTATATTGCAACGGTTCACCTTTGGCTTGTTGATAGGCTTGCTTAGGGCGAAAATGCTCCACATCACCATCGATACCAATCTTCCGTTCGCAAAAGCAGCATTTTTTGTGCTGAGCTTTTATTAGTGCTTTCTTAACAGTTTCGTGAGCATAGATCAACCTGTTAAATTAAAATTTCTTTTCTCCTGCTTGATAAGCTGAGGGATTACGAGAATATGATGCACAATGGGATCGGCGCTTTTTCTTTCCATCTATAGCTAGTTTTTCTGGAGGTGTTGTAGGTTTGTGAATACGAATCACTCAACTTTCTCCGTAACTGATTTCTCTAATAACTTTGCAGCCCGACGAATTATATTCATCGCCTTAATATCTTCTACGTCTTCTGCGGTCGGTATAGCACCAATTTGTTCTTCTAATCTATCTAATTCTGCTTGGTCATCTTCAGAAATATTTGCTTGAGTCAAAATTTCTTTTCGGCGCTTTAGCCAAGGTTCAATTTTTGCTGGTCGGGCTGATGGCATTTCAAAAACGCTGGTCAGGACTTGATCGACCCGCCAATTTTCAATAATTTCTGGATCGTTATCGATCACAACATGATCGCCTTCTCTCCTGAGTACAACAATATTTGCATCCTGTGCAGCTTGCACTACTAATGGGCTATGGGCAGTAACAATGAACTGGGTATTGGGGAATCTCTCAGTGAGAAATTCCATAATCTTTCTTTGCCATGTTGGATGCATATGTAAATCAATCTCATCAACTAGCACAATCGCTGGTTCAGCAAGAGGATCTTCGCTATCAGGATAACGCTTAAATAGCCTCACTGACAGATCAACAATCCAAGCGATCGTGGTGCGATAACCCAATCCTAGACCTGATAAACCTACCCATCCAAAGGGTGTTAAAAATTCTGCTGCTGGACGATCTAGATTTTTGCCAAGGTTAATGCGGATATTCTCTACATCAGGCAAAACTTTTTTTAAGATTTCGACAATATGATTGAATTGCTTTTTTAATCTACCCTTAGTTTTACCTGTAGCAGATTTAACAGCATAATCAGTTTTCATTAGCCATTCTTCAGCATTAATAAGCGTCCCATTATCTGAGAATAGACTTACTGAATGGTCAGAATAACTCAAAGAAGGCTCTCCCATGCGACGTGTTGCTCCGTATCCATAGCAAATCAAGCCTCTTAATTCTGCGCCTTGTCCTTCAAGAGCGTATCCTACAAGTGATTGAAATGAATGTTTATTCACTTTTTTAGAGTGAGATGATTTTATCCCTGAAAGTGTATCACCGCTTAAGATCTCAGCAACAATTTTTGCTTGATTTGACTGTAACACTTTTAATTGTTGTAGTGTTTCATCATCTTGTCTAACACTTAAGCGAAAAGGGTAAACGTGATTCATATTTTCATATGATATTAATTCCATTCGATTTATACAACGAAGAAGTGTTGTTTTCCCAACTCCGTTATTACCTAAAATGACAGTCCACTGTGCAGGATTACCATTGATATCACAAAGATTGAGTTTTCGTCGTTCTTTGAAACAAAGAACATTTTCTACTTCTAATGAAAGAAAATAGGCGGGAGGAGTTTCGCTGCGTGATCTAATAGATTTTTTCTGCTTTTCAGTCATGATTTTTCGGAAAGAAAATCTATGTTGAGTTCTATTTGTCTAGTATTGGTATATTAGCAGAAACTTGATTTGGTAATGGTTTGGTGGTGGTGAAGATGGGCGATCATGATGGATTGGGGTGTGGTTAGCGCGATCGCTTGCAACAATGATTTATATATGAAATTTTAAATGATATGCTGATCGCGATAGTAGACTAAGCAGTTTGAGCTTATCCAATCATCCTTGATATAGCCTCAGATCAAATTCGTGGTGTCACAGCGCGAGATAAAGTGCGCCTATGACAATAAAACTAGAGAAATCAACTGGACTCCATTCTTTATCTTGTCCTTGCGTTAATTGTTGCCATGATTTTGCATCTATGTCTCAGAGAAAGACGCATTGCATCAGAAAAGTTAAGATCCCCGACTTTTTCTCGTTCAGTAAATGTTACCTGTGGTGAGCATACAAAAAATCGGGGATCTGTGCGTTTACAGTTTTCTTTTGCCTACCAACTGAAATAGTAGAAAATAAGCTTAACGTAGGTGCAGCATGAGAGGATTTAATTATGTATATTCAATTGACAAATAGTATCTATGCAATCTAGTTCAGAAATTAAGACAAAACGCCGCATATTTATCAGTACGGGTGAGGTGTCAGGCGATTGGCATGGTGCTATTTTGATTGAGGCGTTACATGAACGAGCTGCCTTGAGACAAATGGAGGTAGAAATTGTGGGGCTAGGGGGCGATCGCATGGAGGCGGCGGGAGCCAGTTTGTTTGGTAACACCGTTGGCATTGGCTCGATTGGGGCTGTAGAGGCTTTGCCTTACATTTTGCCAACTCTTCGCGTGCAAGAAGTTGCGAAGAAATCCCTCAAGAAATCCCCTCCTGATGTGGCAGTTTTAATTGATTACATGATGCCCAATCAAGGGATGGGATATTTTTCTAAAAGGGTTTTAAATATTCCTGTGATTTATTACATTGCGCCACAGGAATGGGTTTGGTCTTTTAATGAAAAAAATACTAAGGCGATCGCAGCCTTTACGGACAAATTATTAGCGATCTTCCCGCAAGAAGCGGTTTACTACGAAAAGCAAGGTACAAATGTGCAGTGGGTGGGGCATCCCTTTGTTGATCTCATGGCTAAAGTTCCTAGCCGCGAAGACTCTCGCAAAATTCTTGGTATTGCTGCTGAGGAATTAGTAGTTACGCTCCTGCCAGCTTCACGTACCCAAGAATTAAAGTCAGTGATGCCAATCATTCTGAAAGCTGCCAAAATCATTCAAGCCAAGCTTCCCCATGTAAAATTTTGGCTGCCCCTGTCTTTGGATCGCTATCGTCCTGCGGTGGAGGCATTACTTGCTGAATACAATATTCAAGCGACTATTACTTCTGGTCAATCGCAACTTGCGATCAGTGCAGCGGACTTGGTACTTATCAACTCGGGGACCGTCAATCTGGAAGCAGCATTGCTCAATGTGCCGCAGGTGATTTTATATCGAGTTAATGTGATTACGGCTTGGATTGCTAAATATATTATCAAATTGAAATTACCCTTTATTTCGCCCGTAAATCTGGTCAATATGGAGTCGGTCATTCCTGAGTTTGTGCAGGATGACGCGAATCCTGAAGCGATCGCGGCGACAGCCTTAGATTTGCTGATCAATCCTCAATCTCGTCAAAATATGCTGGATGGCTACACTAGAGTGCGGGAGAGTCTAGGAGATACAGGTGCGATTGATCGCGTTGCTGACGCAATTCTTGATTATCTCTAGCCAGCAAGTTTATATGGCTTCGACTTCGCTCAGTCAACCTTGGCTGAGCGAAGTCGAAGCCACAAAATAAAACCCAAATATGATTCGGCGGGCGAAGCCCGCCGAATCAGATTTAGGTTTTTAAGCAAGTCCCTTAGCGGACAAATGCGGGCATAACTTCGGCGGCAGTCATCAAGCCATAAATGCCGCGTTGGTGAAATTGTTTGCCAGCTTTGAGATAGCCAAAGGCAGGTCCGCAGACATTGGCTGCCATGCTGGTCTCATCGCCGAGAGTAAAGGTATGCGTGGAAATCTTGCCTTCAAAGGTGCGTCCTGTCAGCTTCATATTGGTGCTGAGGGGCTTTTTAGGATTGCGAGTATCAACGATGCCACCGACAGTGACGCGATCGCGATCGCAGATACCCATGCGCTCTAGCATAATGTCATCGGCGTGTTCCATATTTTCTAGAGAGATTAATCCATTGGTCTTTTCGAGCAGGGCTTCTACTTCTGCATCAGACATCGCTTGCGCCATATCGACATTGTAGCCAGACATATGGGCAATATCTTCGCGGATGGTGGCTCGGTAAGCATTCCAGTTGGCAATACCCACGCCAAAGGTGATCTCTACTTTATGAACTTCGGCAAAACTCTGGGCAGCGATCGCGGCGGCGGCGGTCAATAGCCCTGGGGTCGCACCACAGCCAGACATATAGGTAATTCCTGCGGCTTCGAGTTCAGGAGACAGGGCAATCATCTGTTCAACTGCACTAGTACGCTTGATCGCATCAACCAGCACGCCCTGCCAGCCTGAATCAATAAATTGCTTGGCAACGCTTGCCATAAATGTATTGGGAAGGTTAGGCAAAGCCAAAAAATAGCCATCGACATCTGAGGCGATCGCGATCGCCCCAGTGATGCTGTTTTGGCTGAGTTTACCTGAGTTTGAAAGATAGCCTAAAGACCCTTGATCCTGATAAGCAGCGATCGCTGCTGAAGCATTAAGCCCTCTAGGATCATAGGCAAAACCTTCTTTGTCTGCGGCGACAACTAGCTGCATTTCCTGCTTTGTACTGAGCAATTTTGCGGCTGCTTGCCCTAAACCACCAAACCCTAAAATTCCTACTTTTAATGTCATTTAAGTCTAACTTTTTGTAATTATATTTCTGGATTCAGCTCTTTAATCTGCCATATTTTTCGACTGATTGGCACATAGGATTAATTTTTCGCAATAAGAAGTTGATTATCCAGCTTCGCGAGCTAATCAACTTATTAGGGCTTTAGCACCTACTTGGTATAGCCGTAGTCAGTCCTGACACAAAACCAGAAAACAAGTTGCGGCACTTCGTGCCGCAACTTGTCTTTTGGTTTTTGATTTGTCTT
>Ga0136636_10000106_pt1 | contig 32354 bp, 41 predicted proteins | sample AntDrymUQ8522106_2_FD_104653 | JGI IMG/M metagenome (GOLD analysis project Ga0136636, IMG submission 104653) | Polar desert sand microbial communities from Dry Valleys, Antarctica - metaG UQ852 (21.06) | ecosystem: Environmental > Terrestrial > Soil > Desert | place: Antarctica: Dry Valley... | reverse complement strand
TTAGATTTAAGAATTCTAAATTGGTGAGTGTAGAGATTTTCTGTGGAACACCAGTTAAGCCAAGATGAGCAAGATCCAAAATCTTTACGGCAGTAAAGTTTTGGAGAAAAGCATTAAGGTCTGCAAAAACAAATTGATTATTGCCTATGGAAATTTCCTGCAAATTTATTAACGGTGAAATGATAGAAGAAGGATCGCCTGTCAATCGGTTATTGCTTACATCCAAACGCAGCAAATTGGTAAAAGAGGAAATGGTAGGAGAGATGTCACCAGAAAGTTGGTTGGAGCTAAGATCAAGTTTCTGCAGCTTAGAAAACCCTGAAATGGACGGGAAATTACCTTTCAAAGCATTACCGCGCAAGTTAATTTCGGAAACATTTCCGTTTTTAACTTTTATTCCATACCAAAATTTGGGATCTTTTTCCTGATCCCACTTTTCGCTCCAGGTATCACCGGAAGTAGTGTTGTAAATGTTTAGCAAGGAACTTCGCTCTGCAAAGGAAATACTCCATTGCTGAGAAAAATAGAGCTGCGAAAAGAGTAAAAATAGTAGAATTTTTTTCACCGGTCTGTCTTTTTTGAGGTACAAATATAATTTAAAAGTTGGTATAAGGAATAAAATAATTGAATTTTGCATATTTGTGGAATGGGGGAAATGTTTTTATAAATGCTTATGAAAAAGTACGTTTTATTAGCAATTGCGATTGTAATTATTTATTTTTTTCAATCTTTTTTTACAGCAACTGGTGGAGTTGGTGCAGATAGTTTATCCTATTTTGGGATCGCTTCTGATTTACCGAAACTTGAAACCAATCTTTTCCCGCTGGGTTTTCCTATTTTACTACAACTTTCTCATGCTATTTTTCAGGATTATTTTTGGGCAGGAAAAATGCTGAATATTTCTATGGTGATTATTATTTTGCTGTTTTCTTACTTTAGAAATTTTTATTTCCGAGAGACGGTTTTGCTTTTTACGGGGAAAACGCTTTTTTTTGCTTTGAATTTTGTGGTTTCGGAAGGACCTTTTGTTTTTCTACTTTATTTTTTGATTTATCTTTTTCATGAAAGATTTCAGGAGAAAATGAGATCGCAGAGCTTTATATTTTTTGCTTCATTACTCTTGGTTCTTTTAATTACAATACGATATTCTGGCATTTACATTTACCTGGGTGTTGCTATTTTCTGGTTGATGATGATTTTTAAGAAAAAGGAATTCCCTTTGCAAAAAGATGTATTCCGAGTGTTATTATTTTCAGGATTTGGAATTGCAGCTTATTTAGGATTTAACTCCTATATATATGGAAGTTTTATAGGCGAAAATCTTCGTGGCGCTCCTGCACAATATTATCCAGTTTATATTTTACGAGATTTATTAGGAGTTACAAATGTTATTGATCCTTTTATTGGGATCAAGCCGGCTTCTAATAGTTTGGTGAGTCTTGGTTTTCAAATTGGTTTAATGGTTTTTGACTTAATAATTCTCAGCTATTTTATTAAATTATTTAAATTAAAGAAAGATTCCTTGAATGTAGATTTTCATCAACTACTTTGGATAGTAGCGGGAGTTTATGCAATTACTTTAATGATTTCGGGATATTTTCAACAGATTGAGGAAATGAATGTAAGAATGCTTGCTGCAGCTAATTTTATCATCTTTTTTTCCTTTTTAATTATTTATTTTAAGAATTTAAAATCGGATCAATTCATTTTTCTGTTAGGATGTTTTTTTATGGTGTTTTTAACTTTATATAGTTTAAAAATGCCCCAGAATTATCTTAAGAATAGAAAACAAATTGAAAAACAAACATCAAAGTTCAGTGGCAAAAAGTTTTTATTTAATGATGAAAGAGATGGGGATGGATTGCTAACAACTTATCAGATACCGATTATTAAAAAAACATTTCAATATAAGCACACCAATAATCAACAAGGCGACATTAAACAATCAATTTTTGGAACCATTAATCCAAAAATTAAATGGCTGAAATACGATACGATCAAAGATAAAACTCAGGTTTTATACACTTCGGAGCTTATTTTTAAATAATAGTAAAAATATAAATTCTATTATTTTTTTTAAATTGCAAATCAGGGTTTGTCAATTGAAAATAATTTCTTAATTTTGCCCCCTAAAATAAAAAGCAATAAATGCCTACTATTCAACAATTAGTAAGAAAAGGAAGAGTCTCGCTTGCCAAGAAGAGCAAATCGGCTGCCCTTGAATCTTGTCCACAAAGACGAGGTGTATGTACAAGAGTATATACTACCACACCTAAGAAACCTAACTCTGCACTTAGAAAAGTTGCGCGGGTAAGACTTTCAAACGGTAAAGAAGTTAACGCCTATATCCCGGGCGAAGGACATAATTTACAGGAGCACTCGATAGTATTGGTTAGAGGCGGAAGGGTGAAAGACCTACCGGGAGTACGTTATCACATTGTTCGTGGAGCTTTGGACACCGCAGGTGTAGCTGGAAGAACTCAAAGAAGATCTAAGTATGGAGCAAAAAGACCAAAACCAGGTCAAGCAGCTGCAGCACCAGCAAAAGGTAAGAAAAAGTAATCATTAATTTTTAAGAAACGAAACAATGAGAAAGACAAAAGCGAAAAAAAGACCGTTGTTACCGGATCCTAAATTTAGTGATCAACTGGTAACAAGATTTGTAAACAATTTGATGTTTGATGGTAAAAAATCAATCGCATTCAAAATATTCTATGATGCAATGGATATCGTAGAATCAAAAAAAGGAGAAAATGAAAAGGATTCTCTAGAAATATGGAAAGATGCTTTAACTAACGTAATGCCGCACGTAGAAGTACGTTCACGCAGAATCGGTGGTGCTAACTTCCAAATTCCAATGCCAATTCGAGCCGACAGAAAAATTTCTATGGCAATGAAATGGTTAATCAAATATTCTAAAGCTAGAAACGATAAATCGATGGCGATGAAATTAGCTGCTGAAGTAATCGCTGCTGCGAAAGAAGAAGGTGCTGCGTATAAAAAGAAAACAGACACTCACAGAATGGCTGAAGCAAACAAAGCATTTTCACACTTTAAATTCTAATCTGAAATGGCAAGAGATCTTAAATTAACAAGAAACATCGGTATCGCTGCGCACATTGATGCAGGGAAAACCACCACTACAGAAAGAATTTTATTCTACACCGGAGTTAATCACAAAATTGGAGAAGTACATGATGGTGCTTCTACAATGGACTGGATGGAGCAAGAAGCAGAAAGAGGTATTACCATTACTTCTGCGGCAACTACTTGTGAATGGAATTTTCCGACAACACAAGGTAAAATATTGCCAGAATCTAAACCTTATCATTTTAACATCATTGATACTCCTGGACACGTAGATTTTACGGTTGAGGTAAATAGATCTCTAAGAGTTTTAGACGGTTTGGTGTTTTTGTTTTCAGCAGTAGATGGTGTTGAGCCACAATCTGAAACTAACTGGAGATTAGCTGATAACTACAGCGTAGCGAGACTTGGTTTCGTAAATAAAATGGACCGTCAAGGTGCAGATTTTTTAATGGTAGTAAATCAGGTGAAAGAAATGTTAGGTTCTAATGCAGTTCCTATTGTTTTACCAATTGGTGCTGAAGAAACATTTAAAGGTGTTGTAGATTTAATCAAAAACAGAGCAATTGTTTGGGATGAAGAAGGACAAGGTGCAACTTACGAAGTAGTGCCAATTCCGGAAGACATGAAAGCAGAAGTGCTGGAATACAGAGAGAAATTAGTAGAAGCTGTTGCAGATTATGATGATACTTTGATGGAGAAATTCTTCGAAGATCCAGACTCAATTTCAGAAGACGAAATTAATGAAGCTTTGAGAAAAGCAACTATTGATTTATCTATTATTCCAATGACTTGTGGTTCTTCCTTTAAAAATAAAGGGGTGCAGTTTATGTTGGATGCAGTTTGTAAATATCTTCCTTCTCCTATGGATAAAGATGATATCGTAGGAACTAATCCTGATACTGAGTTAGAAGTTACAAGAAAACCTAGTGTTACAGAGCCTTTCGCTGCATTGGCCTTTAAAATTGCGACCGATCCTTTTGTAGGTAGATTAGCATTTTTCAGAGCTTATTCCGGAAGATTAGATGCAGGGTCTTATGTTTTGAACACAAGATCTGGTAACAAAGAAAGAATTTCTCGTATTTACCAAATGCATGCGAACAAGCAGAATCCTGTAGAATATATTGAAGCAGGAGATATTGGCGCAGCAGTAGGATTTAAATCCATCAAAACAGGGGATACTTTGTGCGATGAGAAACATCCTATCGTTTTAGAATCTATGGTTTTCCCAGATCCAGTAATTGGTATCGCGGTTGAACCAAAAACTAAAGCTGATCAAGATAAAATGGGGAACGCTTTGGCTAAATTAGCGGAAGAAGATCCTACTTTCCAGGTTAAAACTGATGAGGCTTCTGGGCAAACCATCATTTCAGGAATGGGTGAACTTCACTTAGATATTCTTGTTGATCGTATGAGAAGAGAATTCAAAGTTGAAGTAAACCAAGGGCAACCTCAAGTGGAGTACAAAGAAAATCTTACGGAGACAGCCAATCACAGAGAAGTTTACAAAAAACAATCTGGTGGTCGTGGTAAATTTGCAGATATCGTTTTCACCATTGGACCGGCTACAGATGGCAAACCAGGTTTGGAATTTGTAAACGAGATTAAAGGTGGTAACGTTCCAAAAGAATTTGTACCGGCTGTAGAAAAAGGATTTAAAGAATGTTTGAAGAACGGTCCATTAGCTGGTTTTGAAGTTGAAGGCTTTAAAATTGTGTTAAAAGATGGGTCTTTCCACCCAGTGGATTCCGATGCATTATCTTTTGAATTAGCGGCGAAAATTGGATTCAGAGAAGCTGGTAAAAAAGCAAAACCTGTAATCATGGAGCCGATCATGAAAATTGAAGTAGTGACTCCGGAAGAATACATGGGAGATATTGTAGGTGACCTTAACAAAAGAAGGGGAACTATCAATGGAATGGATGACCGAAACAACGCGAAAGTAATCAAAGGATTCGTTCCACTTTCAGAAATGTTTGGTTATGTAACTACGCTTAGAACACTTTCTTCCGGTAGAGCAACATCTTCTATGGAATTCGAAAAATATGAAGCAGCACCGCAAAGCGTAGCTGAATCTGTAATCGAAAAAGCAAGAGGTTAATCTTAAATCTAAATTAAAATGTCACAAAGAATCAGAATAAAATTAAAATCTTACGATTACAATTTAGTAGATAAATCTGCTGAGAAAATCGTTAGAACGGTAAAAGCTACAGGTGCTGTTGTAAACGGACCAATTCCTTTGCCAACGAATAAGAGAATCTTCACTGTACTAAGATCTCCACACGTAAACAAAAAAGCAAGAGAGCAATTTCAGTTATCTGCACACAAAAGATTGATGGATATCTATTCATCTTCTTCCAAAACTGTAGATGCACTAATGAAATTAGAACTTCCTTCTGGAGTTGACGTAGAAATTAAAGTATGATGATGAAGTTAGAAGATGGAAGATGGAAGTCTGAAGTTTTTTAATGCCATTTTACTAAAATTAAGTCCCTTTTCGTTCCGATAGCTTTCGGAAGAAGAGGGATTTTTTTTGCTTTGTCAAAATTCAGGCCCATCGTAAAAGGTAAGTGCAATAAGCTGCGACAACCCAACCCTTTCAGCCTTTCAAAGGCTGAAAGGGTTCTTACCTTAAAAATTTAGAAATTCCTACTTTGTCAAAGTTAAAATCTTCGACAAAGTTTGATTTGTTCTCCCTAAGCAAGCCTAAAGTAATTAAACCAGCTCCTTTTTCAAATAATTTTACTATTTTTAACCCAACATAAAATTCAATATGAGAAAATTATTCACCCTTTTAGTAACCGCTTTTTCAGCTTTTCTATTTGCGCAAAACACTGGTTCTGCACCGGCAAATTATAAAACGATTGATTATTTAAACTATCCCTATAAATATTTAGACAAAGATTTTAAAATCAAAATCTCCGATAAAACATTCCAGGAATCTGTTGTAAAAAATCAATTCATTGCCTCCAGAGTAATTGGAAAAAAATACACAGATTCTTTAAGCGTAGTTTTAATGGCAGAATTTGGCAACTGGGAACAGTCGCGATTGGCGCAATTTAAAATCAGTTATGGCTGGGAAAGAGTGGGAGCACATTTACTTATTCCCGCAGAAGAGGCAAAAAAATTAGGCAAAAAGTATGGTCAGTTGTATCCTTATAATATGTCGGTTTTTCTACGAGATGAAAAAAACCACGATGCTTATTTAAAGAATCTTTTTAATAACCTACGCGTGGAATTGTTTAAAATAACAGGCGATAAAAAAGTAAATCAGTTATCCATTTCCAAACTGATGGATGAAGCCAATCGAAATTCTCCTGATCGCATCAAACTATATTTAGCGGGGCAATTTGAAAAAGAACACGGCAGAAAACCAAAAGATTCCGAGATTGGAAAAAGTTGCGGCAGAAATGATTGTTGCCAGACAAGAACACCTGATTAACTAAGCAAAATGTGCAGTTAATTAAGCAAAAACCTTCTATACTTTGACAAAGATTTTAAACTTTCACAAAGTTCTTTGCGCCACCGAATCCGTCTTCCAAAATTCCAAAAATGAAAATAGTCCTTCTGCTTTTGTTTCCTTTTCTTTTCTCCGCTCAAACCCACCGCTTCATCTACGAGTATCAATTCAAAAGTGATTCACTTTCTAAAGATTTCCGAAAAGAAAATATGATCCTGGACATTAATCCAGACGATGCGAAATTTTATCTTTACGATTATGCGGAGAATGATTCCCTCAATAAAGTTAGAAATTTTTCAAACGTAATCTGGGATGATGGTATTCCGGCATTGAAAAGATCCAGAAATTCTTTCAAAAACACCTCTTACTATTTAACAAACGCTTTTTTCATGGTGGAAACTATTGATGAAATGAAGTGGAAATTATTTTCTGAGACTAAAAAAGTGGGCAATTACAACTTGCAAAAAGCAACAACAAACTTTGGCGGTAGAAATTGGACTGCTTGGTTCAACACAGGAATAATTTTGAATGAAGGACCTTACAAATTTCGCGGTTTGCCGGGTTTAATATTCGAAATTAGTGACGACAAAAATAATTTCAGCTTTAAACTTATCAAAAGTTACCAGTTGAAATCAACTTTCAATACCAATGATTTTTTAGAAAAATTTGATGGTCAAAAAGCCTTACTAATTACTGAAAAAATCCTCGCAAAGCAACAGGTGGATATGTTCAACAATCCTCTGAAAGATTTCAAAGAAGCTTTTAAAAACAGCAATGGAGAAGGCAAATTCAGAGTCATGGGAACAGAAGTGAAAAGTCTGGATCAATTTCAGGAACTCACCATTCAAACACAAGACAGAATGCGCCGGGAAAATAATCCCCTCGAATTGGATAAAGCCCTAAAATATCCAAAATAAAAAAAGGAATCAAATCGATTCCTTTTCTCACTTATTTTTTTAGAAAATAATCGTAATAAGAGCAACTTCCCTGCAATGATCTGGAAGTTTGCGTGTCGGTGTAATTTTTCTTCAACTCCGCAAAATAGGTTCTGTATTTTTGATTTTTTGCTTCCGCCATTCTTTGTACGTAATCGCTTTGTTTCTGGTCATATTGCGGATCGTCGTATTTCAGATTGAGTGTATTTTTTCCTTCATACTGGTAATATTTTCCTTGTTCTGCACTCGCCATTTGGAAAAGGATTCTTGCTTTTTGCTCTTTATCTGAACCTTGATCCAAAGCTTTCTTATAAAATCCAATCGCAAGATCAAAATTGTCTGGTTTAATAAAAACATGCGAAGAATAATTCTTGTAATAAAATTGAAAAGGATTTTCGTTCGCATCGAAGTGATATTTCCCGCCATTAGAATTATCAACATCCATAACGAAAACTTGCCGAAAATAACCCAGAATAGAAGTGTTATAAAGCAAATTACCAAGAAGCTGATTGGCTTTCGCACCCAGTTCATTTTTTTGATTGCCCATTTTTTGCAGTTCTAAAGCTGCGGTCGCTAATTCCAATTTATTCATAGTAGATTTAATAATCGGAAATTGACTTACAAATATCTCCGCTTTCATACTTTCATTCTCTGCACTTTGGTAACTTTCCCACACATTGTGCCCGAAAATTAAGGAGGAAATATTTCTGAAGCCATTATATAATTTGTTCGGATCGTCATATTTTTTATAATCACCAGTTGCATAATCATATCGTCCTTCCGACAAAGCAAGACCAGAGAAATTTTGTCCTTTTTCGTAGTAACTTTTTGCTTTTCCGAAATCTGCAGCTCTCATCGCAAAATCTCCGTAGATCACCTGAAAGAAAGCTTCAGGATTTGCAATGCCATCTAGATTTTTCGCAATAATATCTTTTTCAAAAGCGGTTTTATTCTTTTTATTATAAAAAATTTCTAGCTTATTGGTCAATTCCAAATTCGGGTTGTTTGTTAAATCAGAGAGTTGGTTGTTCATCAAAAATGATTTAGCATCTTCCCCTTGTAAAAAATACCGGTTTGCCAAAATATCTTGCAAAAACTCGTTCGTAGATGGAGTGCTGTATTCCTCGTAACCAAAATTATCTGCCATGCTGTCTTTCACAATTACCGGAGCTTTTTTCACAAAGAAATCTTTATAATTGGTGTACAGTTCATCTTCAAATTCCGGAGTTATTTTTGGTCTGGAAACAATATCGTTCAGCATTTTCATGCGGGAAATTTCCGCGAGATATTCTGGATTTTTCGTTTTTATTTCATCCAAAGTTTTCGCGCTTACTTCGTAATCTTTTTGCAGGAAAGAAAGATAAGCATCTGTAATTTTCCAAAACTCGTCGTTGGATTTTTCCTTTATTTTTGCGGTGATATTTTTAAAGTCGGTCGCAAAATCTTTGGAAGTGTTATCATATTCATTTTTTGTAAATTTCGGAATACGGTTTGGGTTTTTTAAAAGTTCCTCCTCATTTTGATTATTGCCTGGCTCGGAATTACTACTTTCCGTGGAACTGAAAATACTGCTGAAGAAATTTTTAATTTTCTGCCAGAAACTGAGTTCAGAATTTTTTATTGTTTCAGTAGGTGTCTCTGTTGATTTATTTTCTGTTTTCCCAATTTCTTTTGTGTTGTTAAAGTAAATCGGCAAGTAACTTCTTTCCAGTTCATTCACGCTTCTTGCTGCCAAAACTTTTAAAATTTCGGAGTTCGGATCAATCTCATACATTTTTTCCATCATGGGAATTGGATTGCTGAAATCATCATAACCCAAAAGAAACAAAGCCATGTTTTTTTCGGATGGCGTTTCTGCGCGTTTCATCAAATTTTGAAAAGACGCAGAATCAGATAATTTCATAGAAATAAACGCACTCTCTTTCCTGCTTTTGGAATTGCTGAAAACTTGAAAAAAATTCCAGTTCGCCTCACTGTTCAATTTCAAACCTCGCTGCGCTCCTGCTAATTGATCAAGTGCCATATAATAAGGAGCAGATTTTAATTTCAGAGGTTGCACATAATTTTTAAAAGCTTCAACTGATTTATCGTAGTTTCTGGTATAATGGTTAAAACGCACCAACTGATAACCGTAACGCAATTTAATTTCTGGATTTTTGGCTGCTTTGTAAAGAGAAGTTAAGGCATTTATGGTTTTGGTATAATCCAGTTGAGTGGCATTTTTTTCTGCTTCGGCTCCAGTATTATAAAAGGAATTCGGACTTTCTACATACGTAAAACTCATGAAGGGTTCCAGGTATTTTGCTTCGATCAGGTAATCAATTCCTTCAAAATTTGTAGCATAAGATCCTAGTTTTGCGAAGATAGGATGAGAAGATTTTCCAATTTTAAAAGTATTTAATTCAGCCATCGGAAGTTGTTGAACCAAAATCTGTGTTTCCTGATAATTCAATTTGTTACCGAAATATTTTTGCCAATTTTCAATATTTTCATCGGGAATTTCGAAATGTTCATGTCCATAAAATCGATTTGATAAAGTGTGCAAAAACGGCAGATACGTTTTGTCTTTAATAATACTTTGGGTAAAAAGATTAAAATATTCGTAATCTGGATCGTACCAGGAACATGCTTTTGACTCCGAAAGGGTAAGAACTAAAAAGCTAGTGGCAAGAATTATTTTTTTCATGGTTAAAATGTTTTGTCTTCTAAAAATCGGCGATCTAGATGGTAATAAATAACACGGTAGGAAGTTAACTTTTGATCTAAATATTTTTTGACTTCTGTTAATTGTTGGTCAGATATTTCTTCCACTTTAATTTTAAAACCTTTGTTTAAAAAGCTTCCAAAATAAAAACCGTCCACCAAAACTTCGGCTTCATAGGTTGATATTTTTTTAAATTCTGGTCGCTCCAAATCTTTTGCAGAAAGAGCATTGATCAGTTTATGTTTCCCCAAATGATTGGTTACAATTCCCCAGGAAAAGATGGGTAAAGCCACTTCTATATCTAAAGGATATCTGTGAACAAATTTTAAGTAATTTTTTAAAGTTGGAACATCTAAGATAGAATTTTTAGTGGAATTTTCTAAGGGCGAAGAGGTAGAGTAACACATTAAATAAACTTTATCAACCGGTGGGATTCCAGATAGTGTTCGGTCTTTCACCTGATGCAGTCTCAGTGTACAGGTAATTTCAGCTTTAGAAATCTCCTTTAGTTGTTTCAGGAACTCAAAATATTCTTTGTTCGTTCCAGCGGTCCAGTCGCAGTCGATTTGTATTTCCCGCGATTTTTTAAAATTAAATTCAGTGTGTTTTTTCTTGATCAAGGTTGCCACATTGTTTGCTAAGAAGGTAATTTCTTTTAAAGTAATATCATAAAAAACCTCATTTTTAATGAAAACAACGGGAATGATTTCTTTATCGGTTTGAAAGGTTTTGTCTTTTGTAATAACACCAATTGGCTGAAATTTGCCATCTACTTTTTCAATATCGAAAAAACGGGTGTATAAATAAGGAAGACTCGCTTTTTTTAATGCGTCTTTTTCAGCAGGATTTAAGGAAAGATTGGTGCGCCAATAATAAAAGGTATGCGGATGATCTTCGGTATTTTTACAGGAAAGCATCACTGCGAAAAGAAAAATTAAAAATAAGACTGAAAGTTTTTTCATTGCATAAATTTAGAAATATTCTTGTGAGGAAATATTATTTAGTAATTTTAAATTTTATTTAACATAATAAAAATAAATTCATTTATTTAAAAAATAACTTGCATAGTTTTGGTTTTAGTTTTAGTTTTAATTTTGTAATTATTAATAAATACAAATACTTATGAACAAATTGTTATTAATTTTTACAATTTTGCTTTCTGTTAGTTCTTGTAATCGAGAACATTTTGAGGCTATGACTTTTGCAAAGGCTGAAAAAGGTTTGAATTCTACTGTTAAGATTCCAGATGGTGCGCAAGAATTAATATTGAGAAAATATGGTTCTGTGGAGAATTGGCTAGATGCAATAAAAGTAACAAGAGAGTTTGATAAAATGAAGGGTATTAATAAATCTTCCACTCAAGGTATAACCCATAATTATTACATTAGTTGGAATTCACGGGCATTTGGTTACGTGTATGACCATAAGAAATTTCCTTCAAATCAATATATTTTAGATCGATCGATAGAATTAGGATTGCAGTGGCCACAATCATGTAGAGCAGGAGCATGCACATCTTGTTTAGCTAAACAACACAACGGTCTTCCCGTTGATCAATCCGAACAAACTTTTTTGGATGATAATCAAGTTAATGCTGGTTATATTTTAACTTGTAAAGCCTATCCTACAAGTGATATGAATATGACTATTGGAGTGGAAGAAGATCTTTATTAATACAATTCTATGAAAATTATTTCCTTTTTTTTCTTTTTTTTATTTGCTTCTATCAATTCTCAAAATTTAGGTGAAAGTAAAAAACTTGAAACCTCTATAAACGTTGATTTTTTTAAGTATCCTTATAAATATCTTGATAAAAATTTTAAAATTTTAATCCCTTCTGTTATTTTTGAGCAAACAATTACTAAACATAATATTTACAAGGATAGAATTGTCACGCATAAAGATTCTTTGGGAGTTGTATTGACTGCTGAATTTAATGGAGAATGGGACAAAGTTAGAGTTGCGCAAAATATGCTGTCTTATACGTTTTTACGATTGGGTTATCATCTTTGGCTTTCAGAAAATGAGACGGAAAGACTTAGCAAGAAATATGGCTTTATAGAACCTTATCGTTTTAAAGAATTTTTGATGAACGATAAAAATCATGATGCCTACTTGAAAAAAGTCTTTATTCATCTGCGGGAAAAAGTATTTAAATTAACAAAAGATGAAAAAGTAAAAACAATGAACGCTTATCAATTAATGAATGTAGCGCTCCGAAACTCACCACAAAGAATTGAAGATTTCCAAATTTTAGCTTTCGAAAGAAAACATGGTTATAAACCAGATAAAAATACAAAATTGGGAGAAGGTTGTGGTAAAGAAAACTGTTGCCAACTTCAAAAAACGAAATAGAAATTTTCATTTTTTAAGAAATAGAGTCATTTCAAAGTAAATATTTGAGATGACTTTTTTATTTTTAAATATTCATTAATTATTTTTAACTCACTGTTTGTCAATTGAAAAAATCTTCATACATTTGCACACTCAATTTAAGGAAGAAGTGCGCCTATTTCAAACGTAGAAATCATCAAAACCTTGATTGATAAAAGAGAATTTAAATAGATATATATAAATAATGTCAGGTATTATTGGTAAAAAAATCGGGATGACGTCTTTGTTTGACGAGGCTGGGAAGAATATTCCTTGCACCGTTATTCAAGCAGGTCCATGTGCGGTTTTACAGGTCAGAACCAAAGAAAAGGATGGGTACAAAGCTGCTCAACTAGGTTTCGATGACAAGAGTGAGAAGAACGTTGGAAAAGCGTTAGCCGGCCATTTTAAAAAGGCAGGTTCTACTCCAAAAGCTAAATTAGTAGAATTCTATCATGAATTCGTAGACAAATTAAGCGTAGGAGATGAAGTGAAAGTTGATCTATTTGCTCAAGGCGAATATGTAGATGTAACAGGAACTTCAAAAGGTAAAGGTTTTCAAGGTGTTGTAAAAAGACACAATTTTGCGGGGGTAATGCAGGCAACCCACGGACAGCACAACAGATTAAGAGCTCCAGGTTCGATCGGTGCAGGTTCAGATCCATCCAGAGTATTCAAAGGAATGCGTATGGCTGGAAGAATGGGTGGTAAGCAAGTAACCGTACAAAACCTAGAAGTGTTAAGAGTAGATGAAGAACAAAATCTTTTAGTAGTAAAAGGTGCTGTTCCGGGAGCGAAAAATTCTTATGTAATTATCAGAAAATGGAACTAGTAGTATTTAATACATCAGGAAAAGAAACCGGAAGAAAAGTAACTTTAGACGAAGCGATCTTCGGTCTGGAGCCAAATCAGCACGCGGTTTACTTAGAAGTGAAACAATATCTTGCCGCTCAGCGTCAAGGGACACATAAATCGAAAGAAAGAAGCGAAATCGCAGGATCTACCAAGAAACTTAAGAAACAAAAAGGTTCTGGTTCTGCAAGATACGGTGATATTAAGAATCCATTGTTTAAAGGTGGTGGTCGTGTATTCGGTCCAAAACCAAGAGACTATAGATTTAAATTGAACAAATCTTTGAAAAGATTAGCTAAGAAATCTGTTCTTTCGCAAAAAATGAGAGATAACTCTATTAAAGTATTAGAAGCATTCAATTTTGATGCGCCTAAAACTAAAGATTTTATCAGCTTGAACAATGCATTAGGATTTGAAGGTAAAAAATCATTGTATATTTTACCAGAAGCTAATAAAAACGTATATCTATCTTCTAGAAATTTACCAAAAACTAAAGTATTGACTTATAACGAGATCAGTTCTTACGATTTGGTACATGCAGGAGAGATTATCTTTTTAGAAGGTGCTATAGAAAAATTTCAGGAAAATTTAAGAAAATAAATTATGTCTATTATAATCAAACCGATCATCTCAGAAAAAGCCAACTATCTTACTGATTTAAGAGGAGCTTATTCTTTTTTAGTTAACCCTAAAGCGAATAAAATCCAGATTAGAAAAGCGATAGAAGTAGCTTACGGTGTAAAAGTAGCAGACGTTAGAACCATGATTTATGCTCCTAAAGTTTCTTCGAAAAACACCAAGAAAGGATTACAAGTTGGAAAGACCAACAAATTGAAAAAAGCAGTTGTTTCCCTTGCAGAAGGAGAAGTGATTGATATATTTGCTACGAATTAATTAAATATAAACAATAGTAATGTCTGTTAGAAAATTAAAACCTATCACCCCGGGACAGAGATTCAGAGTTGTAAACAACTTTGAGGAAATTACTACCAACAAACCAGAGAAGTCTCTAACCGTTGGTATTAGTAAGTCAGGTGGTCGTAACAATACTGGTAAAATGACCATGCGTTACACCGGAGGTGGACACAAACAAAAATACAGAATTATCGACTTCAAGAGAAACAAGCTTGATGTTGAAGGAACGGTAAAAACTGTAGAGTATGATCCAAACAGAACTGCTTTCATCGCGCTAGTTGAATATTCAGATGGAGAGAAGAGATACATCATCGCTCCAAACGGTATTAAAGTAGACCAGAAAGTAATCGCTGCGGAAACTGCAGAACCGAATATCGGTAATGCCATGAAGTTAAAAAACATTCCTTTGGGAACTGTGATCTCTTGTATCGAATTGCGTCCTGGTCAGGGAGCGATCATGGCAAGAAGTGCTGGTTCATCTGCACAATTAACTTCACGTGACAAGAAATATGTAATCATTAAACTACCTTCTGGAGAATCAAGAATGATCCTTGCAGAATGTATGGCAATGATTGGTTCTGTTTCTAACTCTGATCACCAACTTACCGTTTCTGGTAAAGCCGGTAGAAGCAGATGGTTAGGAAGAAGACCACGAACAAGACCAGTAGTAATGAACCCTGTCGATCACCCAATGGGAGGTGGAGAAGGTAAATCTTCTGGAGGTCACCCAAGATCCAGAAATGGAATGCCTGCAAAAGGTTACAAAACCAGAAAGAAAAACAAAGCGTCTAACCGATTCATTATATCTAAAAGAAAATAATTATGGCAAGATCACTTAAAAAAGGACCTTTCATCCATCATACTTTAGATAAGAAGGTTCAGACAAATATAGAGTCTAATAAAAAGACAGTAATTAAAACTTGGTCCAGAGCATCTATGATCTCCCCGGACTTCGTAGGACAAACCATCGCAGTACATAACGGAAAATCTTTTATTCCTGTTTACGTAACTGAAAACATGGTAGGTCACAAGTTAGGTGAATTCTCCCCGACAAGATCTTTCAGAGGTCACGGTGGTAACAAAAATAAAGGAGGTAGATAATCATGGGATCAAGAAAAAGAGAAAGTGCTTTGGCACGTAAAATAGCAAACCAAGATGTGGCTAAATCCTTGCATAATGATTGCCCATCTTCCCCTAGAAAGATGAGATTAGTTGTGGATATTATCCGAGGTGTTGAAGTTGATAAAGCTTTAGCAATCCTTAAATTTTCCAAAAAAGACGCTTCTAATAAGTTAGAAAAAGTTTTGCTTTCTGCAATGGCCAACTGGCAATTGAAAAATGAAGGTGCGGATATTGAAGAAGCAAATTTAATTGTAAAAGAAATTACGGTAGATAGTGGAAGACAATTGAAGAGACTAAGACCAGCGCCACAAGGTAGAGGTCATAGAATCAGAAAAAGATCAAACCACATTACATTAATTTTGGGTAATAAAGAAACTAAATAATCAAGGTATGGGACAAAAGACAAATCCAATAGGCAACAGATTAGGGATCATCAGAGGATGGGATTCTAACTGGTACGGAGGGAAAGATTATGGAGACAGAATCGCTGAAGATTTCAAAATCAGACGATACCTTGAAGCTAGATTATCCAAAGGTGGTATTTCTAGAATTTATATCGAAAGAACCTTGAAATTAGTTACAGTTACTATTACTACTGCAAGACCAGGATTAATCATTGGTAAAGGCGGTCAGGAAGTAGACAAACTGAAAGAAGAATTAAAAAAGATCACAGATAAAGATATCCAGATCAATATCTTCGAAATTAAAAGACCAGAACTAGATGCAGTATTAGTTGCAGACAGTATCGCTAAGCAAATCGAAAACCGTATTTCTTACAGAAGAGCCGTGAAAATGGCAATTCAAAGTACCATGAGAATGGGTGCAGAAGGAATTAAAGTTCAGATTTCTGGTAGATTAAACGGAGCAGAGATGGCAAGAAGTGAATCTTTCAAAGACGGAAGAATCCCCTTGTCCACCTTTAGAGCAGATATCGATTACCATATCGGTGAAGCTTTAACGCAATACGGAAAATTAGGTGTTAAGGTTTGGATCATGAAAGGGGAAGTTTACGGTAAAAGAGATCTAACCCCATTAGTAGGACAACAGAAAAAAGCAGCTGGAGGAAGAGGAGACAGAAACGATCGTAACGATCGGAATGATAGACCAGACAGAGGCGATAGAAGACCAAGAGATAGAAAATAATTAATGAAATTTTGGAGGATACTTTTTAAATGACCGTTACTTTTTTAAAATCTAAAATCTAAAATCTAAAATTCCTAGAAATTATGTTACAACCAAAAAGAACCAAATTCCGTAAAGTTCATAAGATGAAAATGAAGGGGATTGCTCAAAGGGGTAATCAACTTGCTTACGGAACTTTCGGGATCAAAGCCAATGAAGGCGCTTGGATCACTGCAAGACAAATTGAAGCGGCGCGTATTGCTGCTACAAGATATATGAAAAGAGAAGGTCAATTATGGATCAAAATATTTCCAGATAAACCGATTACCAAAAAACCAGCCGAAGTACGGATGGGGAAAGGGAAAGGTGCTGTAGAATATTGGGTATCTGTAGTGAAACCTGGTAAAATTATGTTCGAAGTGGGCGGTGTTCCTTACGAAGTGGCAAAAGAAGCATTGCGTCTTGCCGCTCAGAAACTTCCTGTAACTACAAGATTTGTAGTAGCGAATGATTTTGTTCAACCTCAATAATCTGAATTATTATGAAAAAAGCTGACATTAAAAATCTAAGCGCGGGAGATATTCAAAACAAACTAGTTGAAGTGCGAGCAGATTTCAGTAAAATGAAAATGGCGCACAAAATCAGCCCGATTGACAATCCTATTCTAATCAGAGACACGAGAAAAACAATCGCTCGTCTTGAAACAGAATTAACACTAAAACAACAATAGAATTTCATTTTATCATGGATAGAAATTTAAGAAAAGAAAGAATTGGAATTGTTTCCAGCAATAAAATGGAAAAGACCATTGTTGTAAGTGAAACCACTAGAGTAAAACACCCAATGTACGGTAAATTCGTTTTGAAAACGAAAAAATATACCGCTCATGACGAGAACAATGAGTGTACTGAAGGAGATACTGTATTAATTACAGAAACAAGACCCTTAAGTAAAAGTAAAAGATGGAGATTAGTAAGAATCATTGAAAAAGCTAAGTAATGTTACAAACCGAATCAAGATTAAAAGTTGCTGATAACACAGGTGCAAAAGAAGTACTAGTGATCAGAGTTCTGGGAGGAACCAGAAGAAGATATGCTTCAGTAGGTGATAAGATCGTAGTTACTATCAAAGACTCTACACCACAAGGACAAGCAAAAAAAGGAACTGTTTCTAAAGCAGTAGTGGTAAGAACTAAAAAAGCAGTACGTAGAAAAGATGGATCATACATCAAATTCGACGATAATGCTTGTGTTCTTTTAAACGCAGCCGGAGAAATGAGAGGAACCCGTGTTTTCGGACCTGTTGCTCGTGAACTGAGAGACAAAGAATATATGAAAGTCATTTCATTAGCTCCTGAAGTACTTTAATTTTAAAATTTACAGAAAAATGACAAAGTTAAAAATTAAAAGAGGAGATAACGTAATCATCACCACCGGAAAGAAAGAAATTAAAGGTAAAAAAGGGGAGGTTATAGAAGTGATCAGAAAAGAAGGCAAAGACGCTAGAGTAATTGTTGCAGGTTTAAATATTGTTAAAAAACATACCAAACCTTCTGCAGGTAATCCACAAGGCGGAATTGTAGAAAAAGAAGCATCTATCCATATTTCAAACGTTATGCTTATCGACAAAGACGGTAAGGGAACCAAAACAGGAGTAAAGGTTGACGGTGATAAAAAAGTAAGAGTGGCTAAAACTACTGGTGAAACTTTATAATTAGAATAGAAGATGGAATATATAGCAAGACCAAAACAAATATATAAAGAGAAGATTGTTCCTGCAATGATGGAAGAATTTGGGTACAAATCTGTAATGCAGGTTCCTAAATTACTAAAAATCGTTGTATCCCAAGGTTTAGGAGCTGCCACTGCCGACAAAAAAATTGTTGACTATGCAATCGAAGAACTTACAGCAATCACAGGACAAAAAGCAGTAGGCACAATCTCTAAGAAAGATGAAGCTGCTTTTAAATTAAGAAAAGGAATGCCAATTGGCGCCAGAGTAACTTTAAGAGCCAATCAAATGTATGAGTTCTTAGACCGGTTAAGCTCTTCCGCTTTACCTAGAATTAGAGATTTTTCTGGGATTAAAGCAGATGGTTTTGATGGTAGAGGAAATTACAACTTAGGGATTACAGAGCAAATCATTTTCCCAGAGATTGCAATAGACAAAGTGAAAAAAATCCAAGGGATGGACATTACTTTTGTTACTTCTGCTAAAACAGACAAAGAAGCGAAATCATTATTAACGCATTTTGGTATGCCTTTTAAAAAGAACTAAAAGATGGCAAAAGAATCAATGAAAGCGCGTGAGCGCAAGAGAGAAGCTACAGTAGCAAAATATGCCGAGAAAAGAAAAGCTTTGAAAGAAGCTAAGGATTATCTTGGTTTACAAAAATTGCCAAAAGACGCTTCACCTGTGAGATTACATAACAGATGTAAATTAACAGGAAGACCAAGAGGTTACATGAGAACTTTCGGTCTATCCAGAGTAACTTTCAGAGAAATGGCCAATAACGGTCTGATCCCGGGAGTGAAAAAAGCGAGTTGGTAATAATTTAGAACAATCGAGGTGCGCAAGTTGATCAAAAGATAAAAGACTAATAGACACGAGACAAATAGATTTTAAAAATCTCCAATCTCTAATCTTTTAATCTTCTGTCTTGGAAGTCAAAACTGCTCATCATAAACCAATAATTAAAATAGAAAAATGGTAACAGATCCAATTTCAGATTTCCTAACCAGAGTAAGGAACGCACAAAGCGCAGGCCACAAAGTGGTGGACATTCCTGCATCGAAAATCAAAAAGGAGATTACAAAGATTTTATTTGATCAAGGTTATATTTTGAACTACAAGTTCGAAGATAGCGCTGTTCAGGGAAACATCAAAATCGCTTTGAAGTATGACAAACAAACCAGCAAACCAGTTATTAAAAGCATCCAAAGAGCTTCTAGACCAGGTTTGAGACAATACAAAGGTTCTACAGAATTACCTAGAGTATTAAACGGTTTGGGCGTGGCAATTATCTCAACTTCCAAAGGAGTTATGACAGATAAAAAAGCCAGACAAGAAAAAGTTGGTGGAGAAGTAATCTGCTATGTTTATTAATTTTTAATCAAAGGAAAATGTCAAGAATTGGTAAAGCAATTATAGAAATTCCAGCTAATGTTACCGTAACGGAGAAAGACGGATTGGTAACTGTGAAAGGCCCGAAAGGAGAACTTACACAGCAATTAGAAGAAGGAATCACTCTAAAACAAGAAGACGGAGTTCTAACTTTAGACAGACCGTCGGAATCTAAACAACACAAAGCATTACACGGTCTTTACAGAGCGTTAATCAATAACATGGTTCTAGGAACTGCCGAAGGGTGGACTAAAAAATTAGAACTTGTAGGAGTAGGATACAGAGCAACAAATCAGGGAAATAAACTGGAATTGTCTTTAGGATTCTCTCACGGAATAGTATTGGATCTGCCAAAAGAAATCGTGGTAGAAACTTTATCTGAAAAAGGTAAAAACCCAGTGATCACCCTGTCATCTTTTGACAAACAATTACTTGGTATGGTTGCCGCAAAAATTAGATCTTTCAGAAAACCAGAGCCTTACAAAGGAAAAGGAGTTCGATTTGTAGGAGAAATTGTAAGACGTAAAGCTGGTAAATCTGCTTAATTTTAAAATTTAAGAAAATGGCACTAACCAAAGTAGAAAAAAGAAATAGAATCAAGAGAAGAGTTAGAGGAAAAATTTCCGGCTCTGCAGAATTGCCTAGACTATCTGTTTACAAAAGTAACAAAGAAATCTACGCTCAATTGATTGACGATAAGGATGGTAAAACTTTAGCTTCAGCCTCTTCCAGAGCGCTTAATGCAAAAGGTAACAAAGTAGAAATCTCCGCAGAAGTAGGAAAAGCAATCGCTGAAAAAGCCAAAGCTGCAGGAATTGAAAATATAGTGTTCGATAGAAACGGTTTCGTTTATCATGGTAGAGTGAAAGCTTTGGCAGATGGAGCGAGAGCAGGCGGACTAAAATTCTAATTAATAAATTTCGGATAATATGTTAGGACTAGATAATATAGAAAAAGTAAAACCGGGAGGATTAGAATTAAAAGATCGTCTCGTTTCAGTAAACAGAGTAACCAAAGTAACCAAAGGAGGTAGAGCTTTCGGATTTTCTGCAATCGTGGTTGTAGGAGACGAAGCTGGAACTGTTGGTTTCGGTTTAGGTAAATCTAAAGAAGTTGCCTCTGCTATTGCTAAAGCGGTAGAAGATGCGAAGAAAAATTTAGTAAAAGTACCTGTTGTAAATCATACAATCCCTCACCAAACTTCCGCTAGATACGGTGGTGCAGATATCTTTTTGAGACCTGCAACTCACGGTACCGGTGTTATTGCAGGTGGTACTGTTCGTATGGTCATTGAAGCTGCAGGAATACATGATATTCTGTCTAAATCCAAAGGTTCTTCTAACCCACATAATGTAGTGAAAGCAACTTTCAAAGCATTATTAGACATTAGAAGACCAGAAGAAATTGCAAAGTTGAGAGGTGTTTCATTAGATAAAGTGTTTAACGGTTAATTATAAAACAATGGCAAAAATTCAAGTAAAACAGGTAAGAAGCGCTATTGGTAGAACCAAAACTCAAAAGAGAACGCTCGAAGCATTAGGATTAAAAAAACTTCACCAAGTAGTGGAACATGATGATACACCTTCTATCTTAGGAATGGTATCAGCAGTTAGTCACCTTGTAGAAGTAGTAAAATAGAAAATAGACCAAGAGAAAAGAGATTTATTTATTAGATCTCTTATCTCTAATCTTTAAATCTCAAATCTAAAAATAATGAATTTAAATAATATTAGACCTGCAAAAGGTTCTACTCACAGCTCCAAGAGAATTGGTAGAGGTCAAGGAAGTGGAAAAGGTGGTACTGCAGGGAAAGGACATAATGGTCAGCAAGCAAGATCTGGTTACTCACAAAAAATCGGTTTTGAAGGGGGTCAAATGCCTTTGCAAAGAAGATTACCGAAATTTGGTTTTACCAATATCAACAGAAAAGAGTATAGAGCAATCAATATTGATACCCTTCAAATTTTAGCAGATACCAAAAGTATTACTGAATTTACAAGAGAGGTATTGATCGAAAACGGTTTGCTTAAAAAATCAGAAATTGTAAAGATCATGGGTAGAGGTGAATTGAAATCTAATATTTCAGTTTCTGCACATAAATTTACAAAATCTGCAGAAGAAGCAATTTCTAAAGCAGGCGGTACTGCAATTACTCTATAATATTTACAATGAAGGAATTTATACAAACACTAAAAAACATTTGGAGTCTTAAAGAACTCAGAGAGAAAATTCTTTTCACTCTAGGTATGATTCTAGTGTATAGATTCGCATCTTATATTTCCCTACCCGCTATTAACATGGCAGAAGTAGGGAATCTTTTGGATAATTACCAAAATCAAGGTGGCAATAAACAGGGAGCTGGACTTCTGGGGTTGCTTTCTTCCTTTACCGGAGGTGCATTTAGTAGAGCTTCAATTATGGCATTAGGAATTATGCCTTATATCTCTGCTTCGATCATTGTACAATTAATGGGTATGGCAATTCCTTACCTTCAGAAATTACAGAAAGATGGAGAAAGTGGTAGAAATACCTTAAACCAAATTACAAGATGGTTAACCATTGCAGTATGTTTGGTTCAAGCCCCATCTTACCTTACTTCTATTACGCAAATGTTTCTTCCACACGCGCAGTTTGCATCTGCCTATTACATTCACCCGGAATCCATTATGTTTTGGTTACCAAGTATTGTAATACTAGTTGCAGGTTCAGTATTTGCAATGTGGTTAGGAGAAAAAATTACCGATAAAGGAATCGGAAACGGAATCTCTATCTTAATTATGGTTGGAATTTTAGCCGATCTTCCAGGAGCCTTCATTCAAGAAGTTGCTACCCAAACTGGAAAAGGTGGTTTTGGTACGATCATGATTTTAATTGAAGTTTTATTCTGGATGTTGGTTGTTCTTCTGGCAATTATTTTATCAGTTGCTGTAAGAAAAATACCAATTCAGTATGTAAGCAGAGCACAGGCAAGAGGTGGTGCAAACAGAAATTTAATGCAGGGAGCCAGACAGTGGATTCCATTAAAGGTAAATGCTGCGGGTGTAATGCCCATCATTTTCGCACAGGCATTGATGTTCGTTCCAGGATTATTAACAAAAGTTGATGAATCCAATACCTTCTTGGCAGGTTTCAAAGATGTTTTCAGTTGGCAATACAATGTTCTTTTTGCCCTCTTAATTATTATTTTCTCTTTCTTTTACACGGCAATTACAATTCCGGTAAATCAAATGGCAGATGATTTAAAGAGAAATGGAGGACTCATTCCGAAGGTAAGACCCGGTAAAGAAACCGCTGATTATCTGGATGATATCTTGTCCAAAATAACTTTGCCCGGCTCAATGTTTTTGGCTATCTTTGCAATCCTTCCAGCACTTGTGTATGGAACGTTGGTTCAAACGGATAGATTTGCGCTGTTTTTCGGTGGTACCTCCCTATTAATCATGGTTGGTGTGATCCTGGATACAGTTCAGCAGATCAATACTTATTTGCTAAATCATCATTATGATGGATTGATGCAGTCTAAATTGTCCAGAACAAACAATAATTTGTAAATTATTTAATGGCTAAACAAAAACATATAGAGCAAGACGGTGTTATTACAGAAGCACTTTCGAACGCGCAGTTTCGTGTTGAACTGGAAAATGGGCATGTCCTTATTGCACACATTTCTGGTAAGATGAGAATGCATTACATCAAACTCTTACCTGGAGACAAGGTAAAATTGGAACTTTCTCCTTACGATCTGTCAAAAGGAAGAATCACATTCAGATATTAATTTCAGAGTGATCTGAACTTTACTATAAAAGGAAGCTTTCTAAATCGCAAGATTTTACAAAAGTTTAAAATTTAAACAAAATGGGAATGATTCCGTAAGATCTCATTTAACCGTTGGAAAATTAACAAAGAAAAGAAACAAATGAAAGTTAGAGCATCTATCAAAAAAAGAAGTGCTGATTGCAAAATTGTTCGCAGAAAAGGCGTTCTGTTTGTGATCAACAAGAAGAACCCAAAATTTAAACAAAGACAAGGCTAAAATTAAATTATGGCGAGAATTTCCGGTATTGATTTACCAAAAAACAAAAGAGGCGTTATCGGCTTAACTTATATCTTCGGGATCGGAAGAAGTACTTCTTCTGGTATCTTGAAAGCAGCCGGTATTAGCGAAGACAAGAAAGTCAACGAATGGAATGACGATGAATTGGCATTGATCAGAAACTACATCACAGAAAACGTAAAAGTGGAAGGTGAATTGCGTTCTGAAACTCAATTAAACATCAAGCGATTGATGGATATTGGTTGCCAACGAGGAATACGTCACAGACTAGGATTACCTTTAAGAGGCCAAAGAACGAAAAACAATTCTAGAACCCGAAAAGGAAGAAGAAAAACTGTTGCTAACAAGAAAAAAGCAACTAAATAATCGGTAAGAATTATGGCAAAACAGACTAAAGCAGTTAAAAAAAGAAAAGTAAAAGTTGAAGCGATTGGCGAAGCACATATCCAGGCGTCTTTCAATAATATCATCATTTCTTTAACAAATAAAAGCGGAGAAGTTATCTCTTGGGCATCTGCCGGAAAGATGGGATTCAGAGGTTCTAAAAAGAATACTCCTTTTGCAGCACAAATGGCTGCAGAAAATTGCTCAAACGTAGCTCACGAAGCTGGACTACGCAGAGTAAAGGTTTACGTGAAAGGTCCAGGAGCAGGTAGAGAATCTGCGATCAGAACCATCCACAATTCAGGAATTGAAGTTAGTGAAATCATTGATGTGACTCCAATGCCACACAACGGTTGTAGACCACCAAAAAGAAGAAGAGTATAATCATTAGAATTTGAAAATTTGAAAATTTGAAATTTATAATATCACTATTTTAATGTCTCAAATCTCAAATCTCAAAATCTCAAATCTTAAATAATATGGCAAGATATATTGGACCAAAAACAAAGATTGCAAGAAAGTTTGGTGCTGCAATCTACGGAGATGACAAAAGCTTCGAGAAAAGAAAAAACCAACCACCGGGACAACACGGTGTTAATAAAAGAAGAGGATCGAAAAAATCCGAGTATGCTGTTCAGTTAATGGAAAAGCAGAAAGCTAAATATACGTACGGTATTTTAGAAAGACAATTCGCTAACCTATACGAAAAAGCCAACCGAGCAAAAGGCGTTACAGGTGAAGTTCTTTTACAATTATGTGAATCTAGATTAGACAATGTAGTGTACAGATTAGGGTTTGCAAAAACCAGAGCTGGAGCAAGACAATTGGTTTCTCACAGACACATCACCGTAAATGGAGGATTGGTAAACATTCCATCTTATACTTTGAAAGCAGGAGACGTAATTGCAGTGAGAGAGAAATCTAAATCTCTGGAAATTATTGCAGACTCATTAGCTTACAAATCAAATTATGAGTGGTTGCAATTCAACGACGAAACCAAATCAGGTACTTTCACATCTGCACCGGAGAGAATCCAAATCCCGGAAGATCTGAAAGAACAATTGATAGTCGAACTTTACTCTAAATAATAATTTTTTCAAATTTTTGCTCAACCCAAATTATATGGCAATTTTAACATTTATTAAACCCGATAAAGTAATCCTTCTTAATTCTGATGATTTCAAAGGTAAATTTGAATTCAGACCTCTAGAATCAGGATTTGGATTGACCATCGGTAATGCTTTGAGAAGAGTATTACTTTCTTCTCTAGAAGGATATGCTATTACATCTATCAAAATAGAAGGCGTAGAGCACGAATTTTCAACAATTCCTGGTGTAATTGAAGACGTAACAGAAGTAATTCTTAACCTGAAACAATTAAGACTGAAAGCAAAAACGGAAGGCGCTACTGGCGAAACTGTAACTGCTAAAGTATCCGGACAAACAACTGTAACTGCAGGAGATTTAGGAAAAGCACTGCAAGGTTTTGAAATATTAAACCCAGACTTTGTAATCTGTAGTCTTAACAAAGACGTAAAATTTGAATTGACTTTCACCATTGAAAAAGGAAGAGGGTACGTTCCATCTGATCAGAATAAATCAAGCAATGCCGCTATCGGAACTATTGCGATTGACTCTATCTTTACGCCGATTAAAAAAGTACAGTACAGTGTTGAAAACTATCGTGTAGAGCAAAAAACAGACTACGAAAAATTAGTATTGGATATTGAGACAGACGGTTCAATCAGTCCTCAAAATGCCTTAACAGAAGCTTCTAAGATATTAATTTATCATTTCATGTTGTTCTCCGATGAGAGAATTACTTTGGAAACTGAAGCGGTGAAAGCATCCATCCAGTACGATGAAGAAACTTTACACACAAGACAACTTCTAAAATCTAAATTAACAGATATGGACTTGTCCGTACGAGCATTAAACTGCTTGAAAGCTGCTGAAGTAGAAACTTTAGGAGAACTGGTTTCTTACACGAAGTCTGATTTGATGAAATTCCGAAATTTCGGTAAAAAATCCTTAACAGAATTAGAAGAATTAGTGCATGCAAAAGGTCTTAACTTCGGTTTCGACGTTGCTAAATATAAATTAGACGCTGACAAATAACAAACAATGAGACACGGTAAAAAATTCAATCACTTAGGAAGAACCACTTCACACAGAAGCGCTTTACTTTCTAATATGGCTTGTTCTCTTATTGAGCATAAAAGAATCAACACTACTGTTGCTAAAGCAAAAGCTTTAAGAGTGTACGTTGAGCCTCTCCTTACTAAAGGAAAAGAAGATACTACACACAACAGAAGAACGGTTTTCTCTTACCTGCAAAGCAAAGAAGCAGTTACTGAACTATTCAGAACAGTTGCTCCTAAAATCGCAGATAGACCCGGAGGTTATACAAGAATCATCAAAACTGGATTCAGACAAGGAGATGCTGCCGATATGGCAATGATCGAATTGGTAGATTTCAATGATCTTTACAATCCAAATGCTGAAGAGAAAAAAGTAACAAGAAGAAGCAGAAGAGCAACTCCAAAAGCTACAGAAGCAGTAGCTGCAGAAGCAGAAACTCCTGCAAAAGAAACTAAAACTGAAGAACCAACAGCAGAAGCTGCTGATTCTACAGAAGAAAAAGCTGCGGAATAATTATCCCCAACTTATAAAGTAAAATCCATTTTGATCTTTCAGAATGGATTTTTTTTGTGTTAAAGTTTGAAGAGGAGATTGTTGACGAAGTCTAGTGTGTAATTCTGCTTTTTACAATTCCACCCGAAGTTTCTTTTATGGTATTCGCAAAAACAAAGGCTTCGGGATCTATTGCATAAATTAAATTTTTGAGCCTCCGCATTTCTAATCTCGTGATCACGGTATAGATAATGTCGCAATCGGTGCTCACATCAAATTTTCCCGGGAGAAATCCGCGTTCTCCTTTATAAACTGTAATTCCTCGCCCGAGTTTATTGACCAACTGATGCTTTATTTCTTCACTTTTTGCAGAAATAATGGTAACTCCCGTAAAAGCCTGAATTCCTTCTACCACGTAATCGATCGTTTTGGTAGCTGCAAAATAAGTAAGTACAGAGTAAAGAGAAGTTTCAATGCCAAATTGTAAAGCTGCAATTCCAAAAATAATAATGTTGATCCCTAAAATAATTTCCGTAATGGTGAAAGACGTTCTTTTTAAAGTATACAAAGCCAAAACTTCAATTCCGTCCAAAGCCGCTCCAGCTCTCATCACCAAACCTACTCCAATTCCCAAAAAAGCACCACCAAAGACCGCAACAATTAATTTATCATTCGTGATATCAAAAGACGGAATTAGCCATAAGCAAATTCCCAGAAATACGACACTGAGAAAAGTTTTAACTGCAAATTTTTTCCCCACCGTAAAATAACTGATGATGATCAATGGCATATTGAAGAGCACAATAATCAAGGCCAAATTGACGTGGTAAAGTTCATGGACCAAAAGAGAAATACCTGTAACTCCACCATCAAAAAAATGATTGGGCACCAAAAATGATTTCAGTGCGAAAGCTGCGATCACTACACCCAGAATAACGGTAAGGAAATCTTTAAAATTTGCATAATGATTGCTTTTCTTGGAGAGATGTTGGTTTTTATTTTTTAAATTTAAAGTATTCGTTCGTTTTATGGCATCCCGCTCTTCTATTGCGGTATGGGTAAAAAAGTGGTGAGAATTCAAAAATTCGAGTTGCCTTTTATACCATTCTTCCTGCGTTTTTAGAATTCCATTTTCCTTCAACTCCTGAAACAGCTGTTCGGCGTAGAATTCATAATCGTTTCCACCCAAATAGAAAAGATCTGCATCACATAAAATTTTACTCAGTTTATTTTTCGGAATCTGGGGAATTTTTGTGGCCATGATCATTTCGCAAACGATTTCAATTTCCCTTGTCCGATAATTAAAATCTGGCAAATTTTTCCGTGCAAAGTTGCATCCTAAAGCTTCGTGATTTAGATACCCTTTTAGAAAACCCACGTCATGAAGCAAGGCAGCTGTTTTTAGGAGCGTAAATTCAGATTCAGAAATTTCTTCTTTTTCACCAATGTAGATCACATTTTCCAGGACTAGTTTGGTGTGGTTAATATCGTGGTAGGTAAGATTTGGAGCCAGTTTATTTTCCAGTTCAGAAATTACAAAGCCGTAAAGTTCGTCGTATTGCATCATTTGTATTTAGCTAATTACTTCATAAATAATCATTTCTTCAGTTTTATTCTTCACAGAGATGGAACCGATCCTATTGCAGGAGAAAGATTTTTTGACTTTGTTGTAACATTTTTCTGGAATTACAATTTGTCCCACTGCTGCGGCGCACTGTAGCCGCTGCGAAGTATTCACCGTATCACCAATTACTGTAAAATCCAGTCTTTTTAAAGTTGCGGAACCAATGTTTCCAGAAATCATTTCTCCACTGTTGATCCCGATCGAAACCTTTGGAGAAAAATCATTTTCAGCAGGAAGACTGTTGATTTTATTTCGGATGGCAATACTTGCGTCAATCGCTCGGTCCAAGTGATATTCATCTTTAAATACTGCCATTACACAGTCGCCGATAAATTTATCTACAATACCATTTTGCGCAATAATTTCCTTCACCATCACATCAAAATATTTGTTCAATAACTTAACCACTGTATCTGGACTTTCTTTTTCACTGATGGATGTAAAACCACAAATGTCAATAAAAACCACAGTTGCATCAATCATTTCATTGTCTGTGAAAGAAGATTCATACTCCCGGGTTTCCATAAAACTCAGTACATTTTTGTCCACATACATTTTTAGAATATTATTTTCTTTGATGGCTTTTAATGTTTTCTTGATTTGCAGCACCTGATTTATGGTCTTTTCAATGGTCACTTCCAAATCATCAAAATTAACGGGTTTTGTAATGAAATCAAAAGCGCCGCAATTCATTGCCACTCTAATATTGTCCATGTCGCCGTATGCAGAAACCATCACCGTTTTCAAAAGTGGATGTTGTTCCCCGATTTTAGACAAAAGCGTTAAACCATCCATTTCTGGCATGTTGATATCACACAGCACAATATCAATATCATTTTCTGCATGAATTTTTTCTAAAGCAACGCGCCCGTTCTCCGCAAAAACAAATTCGTAAACCTGTTCTCTAATTTTTTGTCTGAATTTCTGTCGGATGAGCGTTTCTAAATCCGCTTCATCATCGGCTACTAAAATTTTTGTCATGACATAAAGTTTTTAAGCTTTTCTTTTAAAATCGCAAAATCAACTGGTTTGGTCAGAAAATCATCGGCACCCAGTTTCATGGCCTCATTATAATTTTCGGAATCTCCGTATGCCGTTATCATCATTACAATTGGCGGTGGTTTCTCGTAATTTTCTTTAATATGTTTTAGTAAAACCAAGCCGCTCATTCCGGGCATGTTGATATCAGACAAAATTAAAACCGCTTCGTGTTCATGATCCTTCATAAAATTAATAGCTTCCTCTCCGGAAAAAGCAAACTGAAATTCTAGATCATGATTTTTTATTTCTTTTCTAAATCTTTGTTCAAACAATGTTTTCACATCCATTTCATCATCTACTACTAATATTTTCATGTGTTTTCTTTTTTTAAAGTGATCGTAAAGGTTGTTCCTTCGTTTTCTTTGGAGTCAACTGTTAATGTGCCGTTATGCCCTTTAGAAATAATATCATTACTCATAGATAATCCTAAACCAGTTCCTTGACCCGTAGGTTTTGTGGTGAAAAATGGCTGAAAAATTTTGGCTTTAACTTCGGGCGACATTCCATTTCCATTGTCATTTACGGTGATTATAATTTTATCATCTTCGTTTCTTGTACCGATGGAAACTGTGGGTTGATAATTTTCTAGATTCAAATGTTTTTTTTCATTGACTACATAAAAGGCATTGGTCAGGAGATTTAAAATTACGCGACCAAAATCTTGCGGAATGATCATAATTTTCCCGATAGATTCATCAAAATCGGTTTTTATCATTGCATTAAATGTTTTGTCTTTTGCACGCAAACCATGGTAAGAAAGCCGTAAATATTCATCGCACAAGGAATTTAAATCCATTAATTCTTTTTTGCCAGTACTGCTTCTGGAATGTTGGAGCATTCCTTTTACAATAGCATCTGCACGATTTCCGTGGTGGTTTATTTTCTCTAGATTCTGCAAAATGTCTTTTAAAAGTTCCTTAGCTTCCGCATAATTTCCTTTGTTTATTTCTTGTTGCATTTCTGCCAGTAAATCGGCGCTTACTTCCGAAAAATTATTGACAAAATTGAGAGGATTTTGAATTTCGTGTGCAATTCCCGCCGTTAATTCTCCCAGCGAGGCCATCTTTTCAGATTGGATCAGTTGTTTTTGGGTGACTTTAAGATCAGTTAAAGTTTTTTCCAGTTCGATGTTCAACTTTCTTTTTTCCTTAAACCTGATGAAAAACACCACTGCTAATATGATTCCGATGACCAATCCTACAATACTAAGATTTCTCATAAATTTCTGCTGTGCAATTTGGGACTGCTGAATAGCGATTTCCTTATCTTGACTGGCTTTTTGCAAAGAATGTTTATTTTCATAAATCAATTTCTGGGTAAGTGAAGTTATTTTTTCGGCTTTTTCGATCACATTCATCGTGTCGTTCATCTGCTGAAATTTCACTTGGTTTTCAAAACTATTTTTAAAGTCATTGTTTTTCACATAAATTTCAGTCATTGTTTTGTAAATCCGTCGTCGATTTTTGAAGTCATTTAACTGAACAATTTGATCAGCCAGTTTTAAATTTTTTAATGCTTCATTTCTATTATCTGCTTTATAATAAGATTTAGCGATCTGGACCAAAGCTGCCGCCTGATAATTTCTGGAATTATTTTTCAGGGCTACATCATATGCTAAATTATAATTAATGACTGCATTTTTATAATCTCCTAATTCAACATAAGTATCGCCCGTTTCCAAATAGGTATCCATGGTAAATCTACTGTCTCCAAATTTTAAAGCGTAGGGAATTGCTTTTTTAGACGCAGCAAGCGCTTCTTTAAACCGTCCCTGTTTCCGCAGAATTTGGGAAATATAATTGTAAGAAATAGTAATTTCGTTCGCGTTATTTAATTTTTTACGAATCTCTAAAGCGATCTTATTATATTTTAAAGCCGAATCTAAATTTCCAGCGTTTAATTCCGTAGTTCCCATATCATTGTAAGCAGTAGCAAGTCCATTATCATTTTTGGTCATTTGAAAAAATAAAAGAGCTCTTTTTTGTTCATTTAATGCTTCTGGGAAATTTTTTGCAAGCATGTAATTAAATCCATTGGCAAGCAAACTATTAGTGATTAAGAGCGTGTCTTTAATCTCTTCCGCTATTTTCAGAGATTTTATGGAATATTCTAAAGCATCTCCATACATTCCCAAATACCGTTTTTCTAAACTTAAATTAAACAGCGTATTTCCGATATAAGTTTTATTTTTAGTCTCTGTAAATAAGACCAATGCTGTGTCAAAATATTTGATGGCTACAAGAGTATTACTTCTAAAGCTATTCGCTAAACCCAAGGAGTAATTTACCATGGCGATTCCTTTTTTATCGCCGATTTCTTTTGCCAATTGCAAGGAAACTTGCAGCGTATCATTGGCTTTTGTAGCATCATCAAAAGCCAGTGTAGCACCATAATTTTCGATAGCTTTTGCCAAAATCTCCTTGTACTGTAAATGCAGCCTCGAATTTTTATCGATCGCCCGGAAATTTTTAGATAAATTTATAGCGATAGTTGCGTATTTTTTGCAATTCTCATTATCTACAATTAAGCGATACACCGTAGAAAGTTCCATCGCAAGTTGCGCTTTTTCGAAATTAGAAGTGCTGCGCAGAAATTTTTGCCTTACAATTTCAATCTTAGCCAGATCTTTTTCTGTAGCGTAATCTTGTGCAAACATGCTGCCTGCAAACAGTACAAAAAAGAGTATGGTAAAAATTATTGTTTTCATAGATGCTTCTACATTTTTTTCACGTTTTATCTTTATTATTTAATTCAATAATAAATTGAGTTCCTTCATTTTCTATTGATTCTACTTTCAGTTTCCCTTCATGACCTTTTACTATAATTTCATAACTCATGGATAATCCTAAACCAGTGCCTTTTCCGGTCATTTTGGTGGTAAAGAAAGGTTGGAAAATTTTTGACATAATTTCTTCGGGTATTCC
>Ga0136636_10000105_pt1 | contig 32580 bp, 27 predicted proteins | sample AntDrymUQ8522106_2_FD_104653 | JGI IMG/M metagenome (GOLD analysis project Ga0136636, IMG submission 104653) | Polar desert sand microbial communities from Dry Valleys, Antarctica - metaG UQ852 (21.06) | ecosystem: Environmental > Terrestrial > Soil > Desert | place: Antarctica: Dry Valley... | reverse complement strand
TTTTAGAAATGAAGGAAACGCTGTGTTACTAATTACGCACTACCAAAGACTTTTAGATTATATTCAGCCAGATTTCGTTCATGTTTTAGCCGATGGAAAAATCATCAAAACCGGTGATAAATCGCTTGCTTTAGAACTGGAAGACAAAGGATACGATTGGCTTTTGAACTAATTCGGGATTTGTAAACCACAAATTTCTTTTTAAAATGTCGAATTTCAAATCAAAACAATGGCTCTACTAGAAAATATACAAAATAATCACGCGGCTTTTTTAGAAACACTTCAACACCGTTTCCTGGATGAAAAACGAAATGCTGCGCTGAAAAAATTCTTTCATTTCGGCTTTCCAACCAAAAAAGACGAGGAATACAAATACACCAACTTACGGGAAATCATAGAAAAGGATTATAATTTCTTCCCAAATGAAGCGCATACCATTTCCAAAGAAAAAATTGAAGAACTCCACTTAGGTGAAGAATTCTTCGATTGGATTGTCTTTGTTAATGGCAAATTGAACGAGAAACTGTCCAAGATTTCGATTGAAAATGTGGAATTATTATCTTTTAATTATGCTCTAAATGATCCAAAACACAAAGATGTTTTTGATCATTATTTCAATACGATCGCTGATCAAGATTTAGCGTTTACGAATTTGAATACGGCGTATTGCAAAATGGGATTTTTCTTAAAAGTTCCAAAAAATGTAGTGATCGAAAAACCGATCCATGTGTTCTATCTCTCTCAAAATCAAGATCAAAACACGATTTACAACACACGTAATTTACTGATTGCAGAAGAAGGTTCCAAAATCGAGATCATCGAAAGTCATCACAATTTCGACGATTCTTACGTATTTACAAACTCCGTAACAGAAATTTTCGCCCATCAAAATGCAAAAGCAGACTGGCATAAATTACAGAATGACAGCGACACCTCTTACATGATGGATCACACATTTGCGAAACAGGAACGCGATAGTTTAACCACGGTCAACACTTTTTCTTTCGGTGGAAAATTGGTGCGAAATAACTTAGATTTTATTCACAACGGCGAAAATATCAACTCCTTTATGAACGGAATTACCATTATTAATGGGGAACAACTGGTCGATCATCACACTGCAGTGCATCACAAAACGCCACATTGCGAGAGTTACCAGAATTATAAAGGAATTTACAAAGGAAAATCTCACGGCGTTTTCAATGGTAAAGTTTTCGTAGATAAATTGGCCCAAAAAACCAATGCTTATCAGCAAAACAACAACATATTGCTGAATGAAGGCGCAACAATTGATACCAAACCCCAACTGGAAATTTTTGCCGATGATGTGAAATGTTCCCATGGTTGTACCGTTGGTCAACTCAATGAAGATGCGCTTTTTTACCTTCGAGCACGTGGAATTTCCAAGGAAAAAGCACAGGGAATGTTATTGTTTGCTTTTGCGAATGACGCCATGGAAAATATTGATATCGAACCTTTAAAAGTAAAAGTTTCTAAACTGATCGCAGAAAAATTAGAAGTGGAAATGTCCTTCGAAGATATTTTTTAGGGCGACTTTTCCGCCTTCCGTTCCCGCTTTTTTTATTGGTGGTTTCGACTCCGCTCAACCACCAATAAAAAAGAGCTCCACTCAAGTCGGGTCGCAATTATTTTGAAAAATAACATTGGTTTATTAAAACAAAACCATCAATAAAAACGGGATTTATTCCGTTTTTTCTTTGAAGTAAGATTAAAATTTTCCAGACGTATTTCTTTGCATTTTCCTTTGCGCCATTGCGTGAAAAATCCGCAACTTTACAAAACGTCAGAAAAAAACCTTAGCAAAATTTTTAAAAATGAATTTAGACCAAATCAAAACCGAGATTCATCATTTCAAACAAAATGCCCAAATCTTTGAAGCCGCCCATTTTCTCCTGAAATCTTTTAACCTCGGACATGAAAATCATGCAGGTTTTGGCTTCCGTCCGGAATTAGAACCGAATAAAATGTTACTCACCGCAGAAGGCGTTCTCGGAGAAAGACAGATGGTGATGATTCCCAAAAATTTATTTGATTTTGATCTCATCTTGGTTGTCAATATGGTTGCACACGAGATGTTGCACGTTCGCCAAAAAGCCCCGGATAATTTAGTAGAAGATAAAAACGAAAGAGAATTTCAGGCGTATTACGAAATGCTTTTTCATCAAGTATTTCCGCTTGTTCCCGATGTTTCCGATTTTCATAAAAAATTCTTTGCGGAAAAAGCGTTTGAATATTATAAAAGAATGGGCGCAAATTCTGAACTGCAAAAGAAATATTTAGGTCAGAAACTTGAAATTGAGAATTTAATCGCTTCGCTGTAAAAAATGAAGGAAACCTATTTGGCTTCCTTCTTTTTTTTAGATTTCTGTCTCGGCATTTTGGACTTTAAAAATTTTCTGCGCTCTTTCACTAAATCCAAACTGCAGGTGGTGAAACAGAATTTTTCAGCTTCTTTCAAAAAACTTATCGCATTCGAAAAACTGCCTCTTTTTTCCGACAACAAAGATCTGTAGATCCACAAATTCGATTGGTCGATTCCTTTGATTTTTAAAGCATAATTGATCAATTTTTCCGCTTTATCTAAATCTTCATTGTTCAGTAAACAACTGATATAATGTTGCGGCGTGTTGATATTAGTGACGTCAAACATCATTGCTTCTGCAAAATATTCTTTGGCCGTTTCGTAATCTTTCAACACTTCGGAGTGGATTCTGCCCATCAAACACAATGCATCTGCATCTTCCGGATCGTAGGATAAAGCATAATTCAAAGCTTCCAAACAATCCGGCAAATTGTAAGGATAACAATCCAAAGCCTCGAAATAATATTTGTTTTTAGTTAAGTTCATTTCTGTAATTTTTGAGTTCATTTTTCAAACTGTTTCTTTTCTTTTTGAAGGATAAGTCTGGTTCATTTTTCTTAAAATCCATTCCTGTAAAAGTTCTCGTGGGATTTCCCCGCTGAACTTCACTTTGGTTTTTCCAGGTTTCCTGCATTTGTTTTTCAAGTTTTTCGAGGTGTAAATTCAGTACTTTCTCCCTCAATCTTTGGATGGAAATTTTTTTATTTTCCAATTGAGATCTTGTGTCCTGCACAAAAACCGAGATTTTGGTAGGAAGATGAGTTGCGCGAACTGCCGTACTTACTTTATTCACGTTTTGTCCGCCACTTCCCTGACTTCTCATGGTTTGAAACTGAATATCTTTTTCGTGAAATTCTATTTTCTCCAAATTTTCCAGTTCAAAAATCCCGATAAACCAATTGCTTCGTTGGTGATTTTTCCGGAACGTGCTTTTCCCGATCCAACAAATGCTTCCAATCCAATTTTCTAAAAAGTTGTTTATTTTTTCCCCTTTTAAAACTAAGGTGGCGGATTTTAAGGTTAGGTTTTCATCGCCTTTCTCACGATGGATAATTTCGTATGCCATCAAATTTTCTTTTGCTTCTTCCAGGAAAATCTTCAGAACTTTTGCCACTACGAACTGACATTCCAAAGGTCCTTTTCCCGAAGAAATCTGTATTATTTTGTCCATTTTATTTAATTATTAATTTTGTTTGGGCAGCTTTTTCCGCCTTCCGTTCCCAATCTTTTTGCTCGTCGTTCCTCCTCACAAAAAGGATTTCCACTCAAGTCGGGCTGCAAGATTTCGCTTCTATCAATATTTGCTTTCATTTAGTAAAGTTTATATACAATTTGTCATTCCGTAGGAGTCTCAACATAATGGAAAATAGCAATTTAGATTTCTACGGAATGACAAAAAACTGCTCTAAATAATTGTTCTGATAAATTACGGACATCCATCATCCAGCATCCAACAATTATTTCCCATCCATTCTCACAATTCTTGGTTGAAAAGTTCCCAGAATGTCCACCAAGTCGCTTTGTGCCTGAATCACTTCATTAATGTTTTTGTACGCCATTGGTGCTTCTTCATTGCTCCCGCCGAGTAAAATGACGTTCTTTAATTTCAGTTCTTTTTTAATGTCATTTTGTGTAAATAAATTTCTGCATGCACCTCGGGAATGTTGTCTTCCAGCTCCGTGAGACGCAGAATTCAAAGACTCCGGATTTCCTTTTCCTATCACGATAAAACCTTTTGCCGTCATGGAGCCGGGAATAATTCCGAGTTCATTTTCATTCGCCGGAGTGGCGCCTTTTCGGTGAACGATCACTTCTTTTCCCTGATGAATTTCTTTCCAGGCGAAATTGTGATGGTTTTCGATTTTGGCTTTTACCCTTCCTCCAACTGCTTTTACCAATCTGCGGTGAATGTCATCATGACAAGCTGAAGCGTAATCTCCGGCGAGATTCATAGCAATCCAATATTCTATTCCGAGATGAGAATCTAAGCTTAACCACGCAAAATTTTGTGCTTCTTTTGGCAGAGGACATTGTTCCGTTGCAATTCTGGAATAATATTGCGCGATCTCTGCTCCGAAACCTCTCGATCCGCTGTGTGAAAGAATTCCCAGATATTTTCCTTTTGGTAATCCGATCTGTGCATTTTCTTCTGTGATTTCTACTTCTCCAAATTCTACAAAATGATTTCCGCCGCCAGAACTTCCCATTTGTTTGAGGGCTTTTCCTTTCATTCTTTTCAAAATCGGGATCAGATCAAACGTATCTCTGTCGAAAATTTCGTGATCGACGTGAGATTTGTGAACTTCAGTCATACCGAATTTGGTGTGTTCTGCTAAGGCTTTTTCATATTTATCTTTGGCGCCTTCGAGATAAGAAATTGGGGTATCCAAAATGCTTAAACTCATTCTGCAACCGATATCCATTCCAACTCCGTACGGAATTACGGCATTTTCTACGGCGAGAACTCCGCCAATTGGAAGTCCGTAACCGCTGTGAGCATCGGGCAAAAGTGCACCTTGAAGAGCAATTGGCAATTTCAAAGCGGTGTATAATTGGTTTTTTGCATCGTCGGAAATGTCGTTTCCGAAAATTTGAAAAGGTGCCCGATTCGGCATCAACATTCTTTTTTCTGTTTTATTTGATGACAATAAAGCTTCTGCAATTTGGCCAAATGTTAAGTCTTTTTCAAAGTTTTCTGGTTCGTTTAGTATTTCCTTTAATAATGATTTCACGTAATGTGTGTTTTTTGTCGCGAAGTTTCTTTTCATAACTTCTAAAGCGATATTGATGCTTTGATTATTTGGATAACCTATTTTTAAGAGGTCTTTTCCTTTTAGTTTTAAATTTCCCATTTTAGGAGATGTTTAGATGATAGATAAAAGATGACAGACCATAAATTTTAATCTCAAATTGTTTTAAATGAAACTTCTATCCGTTCTTTTGTTAAAAATTATTGATGATTTTGTAGGCGGAATTTCTAGCCCCGATTGAAACGGCATCCTTTATTATTGGTCACTGAGCGAAGTCGAAGTGAGCAATAATAAAGATACAGTGGAAAGCGGGAGATAGCTCCAAAAAAAAAGAAATCGGGAGTCTCGTCTTTTAGAACGAGAGAAATTTTGTGCGAAGAAAAACCCGAAATCTTAAGACTTCGGGTTTGTATATTTCAAAATAGTAATTTATTATGAATGAACCATACCACGAAGCCGCACCACCAAAAGTGGTAATCCTACTGCTGAATGCTGTGTAAATTTGAACATTGCTTCGTTGTTTTTTTAAATGGTTGAACTTTATTTTCGAGTGCAAATATAGAATAATTTTTGAAATAGCAAATTTTTGATTAATTTTTTTCAATATTTAATTGAATCGATTTGGAAATGAAAAAGCCGAAATTTAATTCCGGCTTTCATTGGTAATGATGTTCTGGTGATGATAAAGGTGATGCTTTCTATTTTACAATTAATTTTTCTGTTTGCATTTTTTCACCCTGTAAAATCTTAACCAGGTACATTCCAGCTTGCAGACCATTTGTAGAAATTGCTTCTTTGGAGGTGGATTTTCTCTTGGCTGTTTTCACTAATTTTCCAGATAAATCATAGATCTCAATGGAGGCATCTTGGTTAGATTTATCAATATTTCCCACATAAAACTCATCATAAGTTGGATTTGGAAACACCACGTATTTTGTTCCGATTGTGATGGGATCAACCGATGCTAAAGTGGCATTACATTCTGCAGGAAAACTGAAATTTTCTACCTGATCAATTGCACTCAGTTTATTGCCTGCCGAAGCAGACACTCCTAATCCTCTTTTTGCAAAGGTTCCCCAAATCATGCATTTATTTTCGGCACCAGTTGTGTTTTGATCGGCTTGTAGTATGGCATTTCTTCCATCAATAAAAGTTGGATTGCAGGCTTGAAGTTTCAAACCATCTACAACCAACTGCAGCGCTCTTGCATTTCCGGAATTTGCATCTGCTAAAACATCATTACTATAGCCATATTTTTCTACGTATTTCCAGGTAAGATCCCACAACATGGTGGCCCAAATAAATCCGAGTGCGTGTACACCTGTAACCGTATTTGTTTTTCCATAAGTATAATTGTTAATGGCAAAATCTGGCGAATATTTAGCTAATCGAATCCCAATTCCAGAAGTTGGTTGGTCTGCAGAATAGGTTGCGATTCCTCTTGCTAAAGCAGAATTATCTCCGGGTCTTGCGGTAAGCATCAATGCAAAATAATCAGACCATCCTTCTCCCATTTGTTCTACAGAACTGTTGGGGTTCAGGCAACTATACCCGTTTCCTGTTAAGCGGTTTGAAATTCCATGGCCATACTCATGAACTACAATTCCGTTGTCTAAACTGGAATGTTTAAAACCATTAAAATCATTTTGTAAAGTGGTATTAATGGTTTTCCCACCGTTAAGTTCTGCTACAAGAAAAGTGCCTTCTTGTTTTCCCATGCTGATTACTGGAATTGTTACGAGGTGACCAGAATTACCACCCCCCAAATTTATCGGGGCATCCACGGTTGGGCTGTAAAGAATTGCACCGATGGCTCCAGCTTTTTGAGCATTTAATACCTTTAAACCATATTGACAACTGGTATTTGTAATTACTGCGATTTTTCCAGTGAGACTACCAGTCGCGGGTTCCCAACATGCATTTGCAGGATCTGAGATCGCGAGATCACCAGTAACAGACTCGCCCTCTAGTAATAATTTTCCAAAGGAAGCACTGCCTGTCAATACTTTAGGTCTGGCTGCAATATCTGGCGGTGAATTAAAACGATATCTTTCGATAGGATCTGCTGCAGTTTGCGCTCTGTTCCAAATATACATTTGCATTCTTGGTGCTAAAAGATAAGTAGTTCCACCCTCTATATATTCATAGCCAGACATAAAATTTGCATTATTAAGACCGCTTCCATCAAATGCTTCTGCAGCAACTGCATCATTACCTATTCCTCCTTTTCCAAAATTATTGGTTTGGTAGTTTCTGGCAGATTCCGTAAAACCAAATTTATAAAAAACGTCATGAACTTTATTATTCATGTAAAATAAATTGGCAATCGCGGTGTCTCGATAATTAAAAGGACTAACCATTCTTCCTTCCGCATAAGGAAAATTAAAAGTTAAACCGGCTCCTCCATCTGGTGAATAACCAGGTAAATTGAGATTGGTCTCATCAGAATAAGCGTGAACATTATTTCCTCTGGTGGTGGTGTAATTATTTGTTCCATCAGAATGCCATCCTTCCGGAGAAGCAGTTAAATCCCAGGGATTATTTACCAGAGAAACCGGACCAAAAGTTGGAGCTTCGGTTGGAAGTGCGAAAACTTTGTAAGATGCCGGAGATGGAGCAAAGGTTACATCACCTAGAGCCTGAGTCTGCTCTAAATTATATTCAGAATTATGATTGTGTTCTTTATGAAAATCATCTGAAACGAAACTATTTTCTAGATTACAATCTATTGTTAAATTATTTTTAGAAAGAATTTCACCGGTAGTTGCATTTGCAATAATATGCCAAACATCTGAAGAATTTTTGTCTGAAATAAACACCTCATTGGATAAAATGTAAGAATTATTTTCTTCAAAATAAACATTTGGCAAATACTCAATGCGAGAAATCTCCTTTAAATCTAATTTGGTTTTAAGGATTTCTTCCGAAACTTTATGGGTTGAAATCGAACCTTCGGAGGTTGGAACAGTGATCTGCTTTTTGAAATCATTTTTTTCAGAGATTATTTTACCGTTTCTTAAAATAACCTTTCCCAAAGCATTGTACACTCTTAACCCATTATAGGTTTGCTGCACATTCACGATGTTCGCGTTCATGCTTTTAGAAGCATCTTCATTTAGAATAATGACGTCTGCTTTTTGATCGGTTTTAAGGAGTGCATTATTTTGTAAATAATAATCCTTGATGAGTTGTATTGAATTTTGCCCTTTCATTTGACCGAAGGCAAAAAATACAGCCACAAAAAGCGGCGCAAGTAATAATTTTTTATTCATGACAAGTTGTTTTTTTAAGTTTTTTATCAGAATACTAAATTCCAATAAAAAAATCTTAAAAAAATCAGTGTATTCCTTGAATTTGAAAACCTAGGGTAAACCCTGATATTTTTTTTTGGAATACAAGAAATTTCTGCTGTTTTTAATAACAACTTGAATGAAAAAAAAATAATATAAGTATTTTTTAGGGTAAATTGAGCAAAATATTATTGGCGTTTTTGAGGAAAATAATTTGTGTGACCTTCGAATAACGAATCTGAATTCAGAATTGAAAAAGAAATTTACAGGTCAGAAAATTAGTTGGTTCGCTTTAATCTAAAATGCGATCGTGAGTCTTTTATCTTTTTTCTGCATTCTATTTTAAAAATCCCTCCAAAATTTCACACGCAGATTTCGGTAAATTGGTTCCTGGTCCGAAAATAAAATCTGCGCCATTTTGATAGAGAAAATCATAATCCTGTTTCGGAATTACGCCTCCTACAACAATCGTAATATCTTCTGCACCTAATTTTTTCAACTCTGAAACCACTTGAGGAACCAGGAATTTATGTCCGGCTGCTAAAGAAGAAACGCCCAAAATATGGATGTCATTTTCTACGGCTTGTTTCGCTACTTCGGCGGGAGTTTGAAAAAGTGGAGCCACATCTACATCAAATCCCATATCAGCAAATGCGGTTGCCACAACTTTTGCGCCACGATCGTGACCATCCTGTCCCATTTTCACGACCATAATTCTGGGTCTTCTTCCTTCATTTTCTTCAAATTTTTGCGTTAAAGAAAGTGCTTTTCCGAAGTATTCATTTTTACTTGCATTCATAGCGTAAACTCCTTGTATGGTTCTAATGTTGGCTTTGTACCGACCGAAACTCTCTTCCATCGCATCGCTCATTTCTCCTAAAGTAACTCTTCTTCTGGCTGCTTCGATGCATATTTCTAAAAGATTTCCTTCGCCAGTTTTCGCCGATTCTTTTAGTGTTTTTAAAATTTCTGAAACTTTTTCTGCGTTTCTATCGCTTTTTATTTGATGCAACCTTTCGATTTGTTTTCGTCGAACTTCAGAATTATCAATATCTAAGATCTCCAATTCCATTTGTTTTTGGTTGGACTGAAAAGAATTTACCCCAATGATAAATTCTTCGCCACTATCGATTTTCGCCTGTTTTTTCGCCGCCGCTTCTTCAATCCTCATTTTCGGAATTCCTGCCTCAATTGCTTTTGTCATTCCGCCTTCCTTTTCCACTTCATCAATAAATTTCATGGCTTCATCGATCATTTGTTGCGTCAGACTTTCTACCACATTACTTCCTCCCATTGGATCTACCACATCGCAGATTCCACTTTCCTGCTGAAGAATAATTTGCGTATTTCTCGCAATTTTCGCAGAATAATCGGTGGGTAAAGCAATGGCTTCATCCAACGCATTCGTGTGCAAAGACTGCGTTCCACCCAAAGCTGCGGATAAAGCTTCGATGGTCGTTCTTGTAATATTATTGAAAGGTTCCTGTTCCGTTAAACTCCAACCAGAAGTTTGAGAATGCGTTCTCAAGGCTAAAGATTTAGGGTTTTGAGGATTAAATTGGGTTAACAAATTTGCCCAAATAAATCTCGCTGCTCGCATTTTGGCAATTTCCATGAAATGATTCATTCCAACTGCCCAGAAAAAAGAAAGTCTGGGAGCGAAATCATCGATTTTCATTCCGGCTTTCATTCCGGTTCTTACATATTCTAAACCATCTGCTAAAGTATAAGCCATTTCCAAAACCGGCGTTGCTCCGGCTTCCTGCATGTGATAACCGGAAATCGAAATTGAATTAAACTTGGGGATATTTTTCGAGGCATATTCAAAAATATCCGCAATAATTTTCATGGAAGGAGTTGGTGGATAAATGTAGGTATTCCGCACCATGAATTCTTTTAAAATATCATTTTGAATCGTACCGGAAAGTTTCTCCTGAGAAACCCCCTGTTCTTCTGCAGCCACGATATAAAAGGCCAAAACGGGTAAAACCGCGCCATTCATCGTCATGGAAACGGATATTTCATCCAAAGGAATTTCATTAAATAAAATTTTCATGTCTTCCACAGAATCAATTGCAACTCCGGCTTTTCCTACATCTCCCTGAACTCTTTCGTGATCAGAATCGTAACCACGGTGCGTCGCTAAATCAAAGGCTACCGACAAACCTTTTTGTCCGGCGGCTAAATTTCTACGGTAAAATGCATTGGATTCTTCCGCCGTAGAAAAACCAGCATATTGACGGATCGTCCAGGGTTTTTGAACATACATCGTAGAGTAAGGTCCGCGTAAATACGGCGAAATTCCGGCAGAAAATTGTTTATCTGTGAGTATTTTAGAATCGTTTTCGGTGTAAGAAGATTTCATTTCCAAACCATCTTTTTCAAAAAAGTAGGGAAGTATGGGTTCCGATTTTAAAGAAAAGTCAGGGTTTTGGTTGAGGATTTTTTTGCGCATTTTTTGAAACTTTGAATAGTGTAAAGTTACAAATTTCCCGCTTTGAGAAAATCTTAAAATTTTTTCGACTTTTAATCTTTATAGGCACAAAAAAACCCGCACAATTGCGGGTTTTTAAAACAAGATGTTTTAATTATTTTGTGATATTTCCATCACCATCTGTAGCTTCTTTTGCACCTTCTTTTACATCTTTCGCGCCTTCTTTGATTGCGTTTCCTGTTGCGTCAACTGCGCGTTCTGCTGCATTGTCCATTTCATTCACAGTAGAATCAGTAGTGATTGGCATAGAATCATTATCAACAACCACTACAGCTGCAGTAGAATCAACACCAGAAGTCATGTCGGTAGTTTCTGTTTTCTTGCAAGATACCAAAGCTAAAAAGCTAACTGCTCCAAGGATAAAAATTGTCTTTTTCATAATAAATAAAGTTTAAATTTAGCGCAAAGATATTAAATAATAATTATCTACTTAATAATTCTCCTCCTCGCCTTTCATTTTTTCCGCATTTTCCGCCATAATTACGGCATCGATCATTTCCTGTAGATCGCCGTTCATATAAGCATCCAAATTATACATGGATTTATTTACACGATGATCGGTTACTCTTCCTTGTGGATAATTATAAGTTTTAATTTTTGCAGAACGGTCACCGGTAGAAACCATCGATTTTCTTTGTGCCGCGATATCTCCCACGGATTTTTGTACCTCGATATCGTATAATTTGGTACGAAGCATTTCCATTGCCAATTCTCTGTTTGCTAATTGAGAACGCGCCTGTTGACAAATAACCACCATTCCAGAAGGTTTGTGGGTCAACTGAACTTTTGTTTCTACTTTATTTACGTTTTGTCCACCTGCACCTCCAGAACGGGAAGTTTGCATTTCAATATCTGCAGGATTTAGTTCAAAATCGATTTCTTCAGCTTCCGGAAGAACTGCGATGGTGATTGCAGACGTATGAACTCTTCCCTGTGATTCGGTTTCAGGAACTCTTTGTACACGATGAACTCCGGATTCAAATTTCATGATTCCATAAACGCCGTCTCCTTCTATCTTTAAAATTAATTCTTTGTATCCTTTTGAAGCTTCGTTTGCATCGGTGATTTCGTGTTTCCAGCCTTTGGTTTTGAAATACATTGCATAAGCTCGGTAAACATCTTCCACAAAAATTGCGGCTTCATCGCCACCTGTTCCAGCGCGAAGTTCTACTATAACATTTTTATCGTCGGTCGGATCTTTCGGAATTAATAAGACTTTCAACTCATCCTCAAAACCTGGAATTCTATCCATGGCTTCGTATTTTTCGAGTTTGGCCATTTCTACAAATTCTTTGTCGGAACCGTCTGCAATAATTTCGTCGGACTCTTCAATGGTTGTAAGTGCTTGTTGATATTGATCGAAAACGGCAACAATTTTTCCCAAATCGCTATATTCTTTATTTAAAACAGAATATTTTTTCTGATCAGAAATAATATCGGGCTGAATAATGAGGTCCGCAACTTCATTGTAGCGTTGTTTTATGGCTTGGAGTTTTGGGATAAGAGACTTTGACATTTCTGAATTTTTGTGGTTGCAAAGGTAAGAAAAATGAGGCAAGTAGAAAGTTTCCTCACCCTAAATCCAAGTTCAGCGCATTAAAATTAATAATGCCTTATTTCACACGGATTTCACAGATTTATACAGATAAACATGCTTTCCTCATCGAAAATAAAAATGTACTTCTAACAAAAAAAAGTATAATAATACAGAAAGCTATAGATTTAAAAAAAATCGGTGAAAATCTGTGTTCTTTGAATTTTAATACGTTTGACCTGCCCTAAAACCATCTCCCAAGGAGAGGGATTTTTTTCTTTCTGTGAAAAGACACGAGGAATTTTATTTTAGCCCGGATTGAAACGGCATCCCCGCCGCGGCGGGATAGAGTGGAAAGCCGGTGTAGACTTGGGAGAAGCGATAATTGACTTGCTCCTCAAAAAAAATCAGCTTCTAAAAAATTAGAAACTGATTTATATATATGATTTTGCTTTGTGATTGCTTTTCCCGAAATTAAAGTGGGAAAGCAATGACATCAACTAGTGATGACCGGGACCGTCATGGTTGTGAAGAAATGGACCGTGACCTTTTGGATCGCTGTACAGAAGTTCTACACCTTCTTGCTCAGACATTGTTTTTCTTCTTACATCTTCTGGATCAAAAGGGGCAGTTTTACCGAAATATTCCCGTAATCCGGAAGTTAACAAAATTGGAATAACATATCCGAAAAACATAAAAATACACCAAAATCCTATGAGGAACATGCCGATAAAAAAGGCGGTCCAAAGGAATTGATAGAAGGGATAAAATGAGGATAACAACAACATTGTAATAGATTTTAGGCAAAAATAGGGTAAATTTTGATGGATACAAAAATTTTACTGCTGATTTTTCTAATTTAAACTGATTTTAATTATTGTTAATGAGCAATGGACTCAAAAAAGTCATTCCCTTTGTCATCTGAAATTATAAATGCAGGGAAATTTTTTATTTCGATTTTCCGAACTGCTTCCATACCAAGTTCTTCAAAATCAACAACTTCTACGGAAGTAATGTTTTCTTTTGCTAAAATTGCAGCGGGACCGCCGATTGATCCTAAGTAAAATCCACCATACTTGTGACAGGCGTTCGTTACGTCTTTGCTGCGGTTTCCTTTCGCGAGCATGATCATGCTTCCGCCGTGAGATTGAAATTCATCCACGTAAACATCCATTCTTCCTGCAGTTGTGGGACCGAAACTTCCAGACGCCATTCCTACTGGAGTTTTTGCGGGACCTGCGTAATAAATCGGGTGGTTTTTGAAGTATTCCGGCATCGGTTTTCCGCTGTCGAGGAGTTCTTTGATTTTTGCATGGGCAATATCTCTGGCTACGATTAAAGTTCCGTTCAGACTTAAACGGGTTTTAATTGGATATTTAGAAAGTTCAGCTAAAATTTCTGGCATTGGTTGATTTAAATCAATGGTAACTGCTTCTTCTAAATGCGGCGGCGTCAAAGGCAAAAATTGTTTTGGATTCACTTCTAACTGTTCCAAAAAGATTCCGTCTTTTGTTATTTTTCCTTTGATGTTTCGATCCGCAGAACAGGAAACTCCCATTCCAACGGGACAACTTGCGGCGTGACGTGGAAGACGAATCACGCGAACATCATGCGTTAAATATTTTCCGCCAAACTGCGCTCCGATGGAACTTTCCTGGCAAATTTTCTGCACTCTTTTCTCCCATTCCAAATCGCGGAAAGCTTGACCGCCCATATTTCCTTCCGTCGGAAGATGATCGTAATAGCCAGCGCTGGCTTTTTTAACTGCTGCTAAATTAGCTTCGGCAGAAGTTCCGCCGATGACAATTGCCAAGTGATAAGGAGGACATGCTGCAGTTCCTAAATCCATAATTCTTTCCCGCACAAAAATGTCTAAAGAATTTTCATTGAGTAAAGATTTTGTTTTTTGGTAAAGGAAAGTTTTGTTTGCGGAACCGCCACCTTTTGCAAGAAATAAAAATGTGTATTCGTTTCCTTTTCCGGCATAAATGTCAATTTGGGCCGGAAGATTGGAACCTGAATTTTTTTCCTCGAACATGCTCAAAGGAACGATTTGGGAATACCGTAAATTTCTTTTTTGGTAGGTATTGTAGATTCCTTTGGAAATAAATTCTGCATCATTAACTCCCGTGAAAACATTTTCTCCTTTTTTCGCGGAGCAAATTGCAGTTCCTGTATCTTGGCAAGAAGGTAAAGCTCCTTCTATAGCAACGGCGGCGTTTTGTAACAAATTATACGCTACAAAACGATCGTTATCTGTGGCTTCAGGATCGTCGATGATATTTTTTAATTTCTGCAGATGAGAAGAACGAAGCATGAAAGAAACATCTGCTAAAGCATTTTCCGCCAATAATTCCAAAGCTTTCGGATCGATGGTTAAAATTTCGCGATCGCCTAACATTTCTGTTTTTACGTAATCAGAAGTGATTTTTTTGTATTGCGTGTCGTCTTTTTGGATAGGATAAGGTTCTTGATAGTGGAATTCCATACTTAAATTTTAGAACTGCAAAATTAATCAAATTAAAGAGTTTATGGAATAAAACTAAGCCGTAAAAATAAGAGAGTGAAGCAGATTAACTTCACTCTCTTGTTTTGATTCAGGAAAAGAATCAATTAGAACTCTTCTCTTTCATCATTTGTGTTCTACAAATATATAACATTCTAATGTCAATATATGTCAAACAGCTAAGATGGGCGGAAAGAATTATTGGAAACCAAGGGATTATCGATTTCGTATGAAGTGGAAATTTCTTTATATTTAGCAATTACTATATTTCTTAGGACATCGGGTTTTAAAACTTTTACATTACTCATCCACTGAAAAATCCATCCGATTAATTCCCGGTTAATGCCGCAACGCATTCTCATTAATATATTTCTGTTTTCAAGCTGCCCAAACTCTTGCGATTCATTCCAAAATTGTTTGCTTACAAAAGTTCCTGTACGTTCTGTGAATTCTAATTCAATATCGTAAACTTCATCATCTATATTTTGGGTGATGCCAAATCGTTTTGAAAGTTCAATTTCTAAATTTTGTACAAAATTGATATTGTCAAATGGATCGTTCGTCAATTTATATTTTTCGATTTGTTCCAACCCCAATATTAACAATTGATTGTTTTCCTTAAGATAGCCAGAAACGTGCACTACACCACGATGATAAAGGATTTGTATCGGTAAAAAAGCCCGTGGAAATTTTAAGTGCGAATAGACAGAAGTATAATCATAATTAACCTCTAAAAGTTGTATTTCTCTTTTATATTGAATGCTCCAAATACAATCATCCAATATTTTATGATAATCTGTGAAAACAGAACCTTCATAGAAATGGCTTGCCTTGATCTGGGATTTGGCAACATTGACAAAGTTTTCAAACTGACTCTTGCTGTATTTCTGGTAGAACAGTCGGCGCATTTTTTCAATAGAACCTTGCCGGGAAGAAGTGATGGATAGTGGAAGAAAATGTTGGAAAAGGATATAGGAATTCACGTCAAATTCGGTTAAAGGTTCCTCTTCATTTACATATTCAATTTTCCAGGTTTTTCTGTTTTTCTCCCCGACAGAAACCACTAATTTCTCATTTGCTGGAATAACAGAGTTTTCTAAATCATATAAATCCCTATAAAAACTGCGCGAGGAAATCTGAACCTCATTTTTACTCGCCCAGTTCGATAACATTTCAATGGTTACCGGACCAGATTTTAGGCGGCTGTAAATCATCATCAACCTTTTCGACTTTTCAGACATATCATTTTAAATATTATATAAACATAGCAAATTGTTACGGATAATCATAATTCAAGTTGAATGTCATAATCAATCAATAATTAATCGAGTTGGCGGTTATTTTAAAATTCATTAATTTTAGTAAAATAAATGTATAGAAATGAATTATAGAATAGAAAAAGACACGATGGGTGAAGTTCAAGTTCCCGCAGATAAATTTTGGGGCGCACAAACGGAACGATCCCGGAATAATTTTAAAATTGGTCCCGAAGCTTCCATGCCACATGAAATTATAGAAGCTTTTGCCTTTTTGAAAAAAGCTGCGGCGTTTACAAATGCAGAATTAGGCGTGCTTTCCAACGAAAAAAGAGATATGATCGCGAAAGTTTGTGAGGAAATTTTAGAAGGAAAACTAAATGACCAATTTCCCCTGGTAATTTGGCAAACTGGTTCTGGAACGCAATCCAACATGAATATGAACGAGGTGATCTCTAATAAAGCGCACGTAAATAATGGCGGAACTTTAGGGGAAAAATCGGAAATTCATCCGAATGACGATGTGAATAAATCCCAAAGTTCGAACGATACTTTTCCCACGGCGATGCATATTGCGGCGTATAAAAAAGTGGTGGAACATACTTTACCCGCAGTAGAAAAATTGAGAAATACGCTGCACGAAAAAGCAGAAAGTTTTAAAACCGTCGTGAAAATTGGACGAACGCATTTAATGGATGCGACTCCTTTGACTTTGGGTCAGGAATTCTCGGGTTACGTGGCGCAACTGGATTATGCAATGAAAGCGATTACAAATACTTTCGGGCATTTACAGGAAATTGCATTGGGCGGAACTGCGGTTGGAACGGGTTTAAATACGCCAAAAGGATATGATGTTTTGGTGGCAAAATATATTTCAGAGTTTACAGGACTTCCGTTTGAAACGGCACCCAATAAATTTGAAGCTTTAGCAGCTCATGACGCGATTGTAGAAAGTCACGGTGCGCTGAAACAATTGGCGGTTTCCCTTTATAAAATTGCGCAGGATATTCGGTTTTTGGCTTCTGGACCTCGTTCTGGGATTGGAGAAATTCATATTCCAGAAAATGAACCGGGATCTTCCATTATGCCTGGAAAAGTGAATCCGACTCAAAATGAAGCAATAACGATGGTTTGCGCGCAAGTTTTAGGCAATGACACCACGATTTCTTTTGCTGGAACACAAGGAAATTTTGAACTCAATGTTTTCAAACCCGTGATGGCCTATAATTATCTGCAATCTGCGCAATTATTAGGCGATGCCTGTATCTCTTTTAATGATCATTGTGCGGTAGGAATTGAACCGAATGAACCAAGAATTAAAGAATTGGTGGAAAAATCCTTAATGTTGGTCACTGCTTTAAATACGCATATCGGGTATGAAAATGCGGCGAAAATTGCTAAAACCGCTCATAAAAACGGGACGACTTTGAAAGAAGAAGCGGTGAATTTGGGTTTGTTGACGGCGGAACAGTTCGAGGAATGGGTGAAACCTGAAGAAATGGTTTAGTTTTAGACTTAAAGATAATAGATGAATAGATAATAGACTATAAAATAGCTTTTATCAACGATTTATAGAAATAAAAATTCCGAGTGTTTTACTCGGAATTTTCTCTTTTTATCATGGTTGAATTAAAATTATAACACAATTTCACGCTCAACTGAATGGGCGAAGAAATCTTCCAATTCTTTCAAAGTTTCAGGTGTAGTAATGATATCTTTTATCAATTCGCCTTTGTCCAAAAGCACGATCCTGTTGCTTACTTCCGTGGTGTGCGCCAAATCGTGGCTGGAAATTAAAAAAGTAACCTGTTCATTTTGAGTCCAGTCTTTAATTAATTTTTTCAATTTAATTTGGGTGGAAGGATCGAGGTTTGCAAAAGGTTCATCCAGAACAATAATTTCCGGAGTTCCGATTAAAGCGCCTACAATTCCTACTTTTTTCTGATTTCCTTTTGATAAATCCCGAACGTATTTCTTAGCATTTAAAATTTCTCCATTGAAAAAATCTGTGAATTGCTGTAGAAAATCATCTACATTGGCTTTGTTCTGTCCGCGAAGTTCGCCCAGAAAATAGAAATATTCTTCTGGCGTTAAATAGCCGATCAAAAAAGTATCGTCAATAAAAGCAGAAACCTGCTTTTTCCAGTTTTCATTTTCGTGAACTTTGTTCCCATCAATTTCGATGAAACCAGTTGTAGGTTCTATTAAATCTAATAAAAGACTGAAAAGCGTCGTTTTTCCGGCTCCGTTATTTCCCACCAAACCGAAACTTTCACCTTTTGGAATCACCAGATTTTCGATGTGCAAAACTTTTTTGGTGCCGTAAACTTTGGATATATTTTGAATTGAAATCATTTTAAAAATTTTAAATTAAGAAATTTGAACTATACTTTTTTGAAGGCATCGAGGGTGGAATATTTTTCCGTTTTGTAGACTTTAACGATGATGTCGAAAACCTTATCCCGAAGCAGAAAACCAATAATTCCCAAGATTCCTAAACTTGCAACTGCGGGATAAATTCCGAAGAAATATTTAACCAAAGCAAAAACACCCATGGGTAAAATCAGTTGTGGAATTGTAAGCAGTACGGTTTTCATATTAAAACTATTTGCTCCACCGCCGAAAGATTTGCTTTTTGAATTCAAATCAACAGGTTTTTTATTGAAAGCTCCTGCTAAAAGTGTGATGTAAGCATTAACTCCTAAATTGTACAAACCTGCGGCAAAAACCGTGAGATAAAATTCCCAACTCACCAAAAGATAAGCGGAAGATAAAATAATCGAGACCAATATTCCGATCACAATTAAAGCCCATTTTGCCTGTAAGTATTTTTTGTAAGGAACATTTTGCGTCATCATCAACGGATAATAAGAACTGTCCCAACTTGGAACTCTTTGTCCGAACATGAGCATAAATCCGCCGGTTACAAAAATTCCGGTGAAGAGTTGCATGAAGCTGTTTTCGTAGCCTTTCGTAAACGTTAGAAGTCCATAAAATAAAAAGAAAAGACTAGCAATGAGAGCGGATTTCGCAGCTTTACTCCTTTTCAAAAGTCGGATGTCATTATTCAGAAATGTTCCCATTACGCCGTATCGATTCAGAAATGCGATATTTTCGGTTTTCCCTTCTGCCACTTTTAATTCCAAACCTTTGTCCAGATAAAAATTCTTATAAATTTCTTGATAAGCAAAACAGGCCGCTAAAATGGCAAGAACCACAGGAATCAGAAAAACGCCGGGAAATTGATAAAGGCTGTAAAAAATCTTTTCGGAATAGGTAGAAAGCGCAATAATTTTAAAATATTCTAAACCACTAAATATTGCCATGACGCCGAAAACGGAATATAAAATGAGATTTTTCCCGTTCAACAAGATATTTAAAAAATTGTTAAAATAAAAAATGGCAAAAACTCCAATGGTGAACATAATGACCTGAACCGCAGAGAATCCGCCATCTAAAATAAGCAAACCCGCGAAAGGAAGAAGAAAAAGCAAATTCCCCCAGTTGAAAAAATTAACTAAAATTTTCAGCAATGTATATTTTACGAGTTTTTTCTTCGTAATTCCTAAAGTTAAAAATGGTTTGATATTTTGTGTAGGCATTTGCTGAATAAAATAGCGGAGCAGCAAATCAAAAGCCCAATAGTAGATGAAATATTTACAGAAAAGCAGCAAAGGATCGGCGAGCAATTTTTTCTTCGCAAAGAAGTAGAGCAGAAAAGGCAGCGCCACAAAAATTGCACTGAAATAAGCCATTCCAAAAAACATGAGAATTTTCATGCCGAGATTGGCGCCGAATTGTGGATTGCGAATAAAATTTTTGAATTCGAGTTGAATAAGTCTCCAATACATTTCTTAGTTTTAAGATAAGTCTAAAAATAAGAAAAATGTTACAGAAAAATTATTTCATTAACTCTTTTGCCTGCGAAACCGCTGCGTCAGTAATTTTACTGCCAGAAAGTAGTTGCGCAATTTCCTGTAATTTCTCCTCTTTGGTCAAAGAAATAATGGTGGATTGCGTTTTGCCGGATACTTCTCTTTTGATGACTTTGTAATTATCATTTCCTTTCGCAGCAACTTGCGCAAGATGTGTAATGACGATGAGTTGCAGGTTTCCAGACATTTCTTTCATCACATTTCCCATTTCTTCTGCTACTTTTCCAGAAACACCCGTGTCGATCTCGTCTAAAATCAAGGTGGGAAGTTCTGCATTTTCTGCCATTAATTTTTTAATGGAAAGCATTACCCTGGATCGTTCTCCGCCAGAAATTGCGCTTTGGATGGGTCTTAGAGGAAATCCAGAATTCGCTTGAAACAGCAGCTGCACATGCTCTTTTCCAAAATTATTAAAGGTTTCCTGTTCTGTAAGTTCCACGTCGATTTTTGCTTTTTCTAAACCTAATCTCTGCAGTAATTCTTCTGTCTTTTTAATGAAAACAGGAACAGATTTTTTTCGGTTTGTAGCAAGATCGGTTGCCATTTTTTCCAAACGGATCGCAACTTCTTCAATTTTCTTTTCTGTGGTGGTAATGAAATTTTCCAAGTGTTCAAAATTTCCCTGTTTTTCGGCAATTCGATTTCGTACCTCTCTTAATTCTTCCACAGAATTCACGTGGTGCTTTAGAAACAGCGAATTAATTTTGTTCATCTTTTCGTTTAAGTCGAACAAACTTTCTGGATTCGCCTCCATATGCTCTGCTTCATTTTGCAACTCAAAAAGCAGATCTTTAAATTCTACAAAATTTTCTTCGAATCTCTGATAAAGCGAGGTGAACTCATGCGACAAAGAAGCCACTTTGGAGAATTTAGTTTTAACCTCCAAAAGGGAATCTAAAATACCGACTTCTTCCCGATCAATTTTTTCGAAAATTTGGGAAAGATTATCGACAATGGTTTCTGCGTTTTCCTGCTTACTTAATTGATTCTGAACATCCTCTAAGTGGAAATCGTCTAAATTTGCCTCACTCAATTCTGCCAATAAAAATAATTCGTAATCTCTTTCTTTATTGCCTTCTGAAAGTTCTTTTTTATAATTTTCAAGCTCTTTTTGAAGCTTTTTATAATGGGAAAAATCCTTTTGGTATTTTAAAATCGTTACTTTATTTTTCGAAAGGCCATCAATAATACTGAATTGATAGACTTCATCAAATAAATTAGAAGTTTCAAATTGAGAATGGATATCGATGAGTTTCGCGGCAACAATTTTCAGCAGTTCCAAAGTTACCGGAGCATCATTTACAAACGCTCGGGATTTTCCGGAAGGTAAAATTTCCCGACGAATAACGGTTTGAATTTCAAAATCCAGATCATTTTCTTCAAAAAATATTTTAAAATTTTCCGCCAAAGTAAATTCCGCTTCTACAATGCTTTTGGATTCTGAATTCTGAATGGATTTTACGTCTGCTCTTTCTCCCAAAATCAATCGCAAAGCTCCCAGAATAATAGATTTTCCGGCACCTGTTTCTCCCGTAATTACTTGTAAACCTTCGTTTAAAGTAATCTCGAGGGAATCAATAAGCGCAAAATTTTGAATGAAAATTTTTGAAAGCATGTGTTAAGAAGCAATTTTAAAGTAGAAGATCATTTCTGAGTCTTCAAATTTAGGACTTTAATAGGGACTATGAAATTTTTTCTGGATTGAAACGATTCAAATAATCCCTTAAACAAAAGTTTTGGGGTCTTTTTACCGCTCTAATTTTGGTTTATTTAGAAGAAAAATATTATTTCCACTTATTCCATTTGCTTTCAATGTCCTTCGGAGAAAGCGTGACGAAGAGCGATTTTAAATCTGCCATTTGAATATTGGCATTATTTCCCGTGTTGAAAATATCAAATATTTCCTGCTTTTTTGTATCAATGAAGATATTGACCGGATAGTTAAGCTGGAAATTATTTTCGTAATTTTTTAACTGCATCAAGGCATCTGCAATTATTTTTTTTGCAGTGGCTTGATCCTGTTTTCCCATATTATCCAAACCCGCTCTATGATAGGTGTAATAGACATTTCGAAGGGTGTTTTGCTCTGGCTTTAGAATGTTGTCAATCAACGCTGCTCGTGTTTTTGGACCTTCGATCATGGACCAACCGGCAAAATTTTGGTTCTGGGAATTATTAGAGATTTTCTGCGCTTTCTCAAAATAAGGTTGTCCACCTTGAACTTTAAAACTGTCGCCATCATATCCTAAAATGGTATAAACATAAAAACTGACCACATCAATTAGATTTTTTCCAGAAAACTGTCTTTCGTTGAAAATCAAATTTTCATTTTCGGTATAATCGAAACTGAAATTAGTATCGTTAAGGTTGAGAAGCGGCGTATCATAAGTGGTATTGAAAACGGGACGAACCGCTTGAACTACGATACTGGCTTTGTACTTATTGCTTCCTGCTTTTTCTGAAATAACAATTGCAAAGTTGCATTTGATCTTTTCGAAATTCTGCAATTTTTTTCCTGTCCAGCTTGTATTGTTAATGAAATCGCGTAGATTTTTCTCTAAGGTTTTGTAAACCTGTATATTGCTTCCGCCTAATTGTTGAGAATTTACTTGCACAGTGGACAAAAGCTCCTGAGAAAAAGCAAAATTTAAACTGAAAATAACTAGAAATAAGGAAAGAATTTTCTTCATAAGTAAGGTAAAAGTTGAGAACGGAAATTTAGTGATATTATTTTGACATTTGCGCTTCCACGAAATTTAAAATATCTTTTGCCACTTCATTTTTAGACTTTAATTCAAAGGTTTTAACCTCCGTTTCGGTAATTATTTTTATTTTATTGGTATCTTTTTGAAAACCGGCACCTTCATCTTTTAAGGAATTCAGAACGATCATATCCAGATTTTTTTTCTTTAATTTGGATTTTGCATTATCTTCTTCATTTTGAGTTTCCAGCGCGAAACCGACCAAAAACTGATGTGTTTTTTTGTCGCCCATTGTTTTTAAAATATCAGGATTTTTCACAAGTTCTATCGTCAAAGAATCCTCCATTTTTTTGATTTTTTCTGTAGCGATCTCTTTCGGGGCATAATCTGCAACCGCGGCACTTGCGATGGCGATATCGGCCTTTTCGTAAAACTGAAAAACTTTTTCAAACATTTCTTTTGCGGTAGTTACATGATGCGTTTCAATATGATGATGATTGGCAATTTGTGCGCTTGGTCCAGAAATTAAAATGACTTTTGCTCCTCTTTCTGCAGCTTCTTCTGCCAAAGAAAAGCCCATTTTTCCGGAAGAATGATTTCCGATAAACCGCACAGGATCTATGGCTTCATGCGTAGGACCTGCGGTGATCAAGACTGTTTTTCCGGTTAAATTTTTTGAATTTTTTTCCTTAGTGAAAAATTCCTCGATCTGTGAAAGAATATGTTCAGGTTCCGCCATTCTGCCTTGTCCATTTAGTCCGCTTGCTAATTCGCCGGTTTCTGCGGGAATGATAAAATTCCCTGCATCTTGGGCAAGTTCCAAATTTTGTCTTGTCGAAAAATGTTCATGCATATCCAGATCCATTGCAGGCGCAATAAAAACTGGACATTTTGCAGAAAGATAGGTGGCAATAACCAAATTATCACAAATTCCATGAACCATTTTTGCCAAAGTATTGGCAGTGCAAGGTGCTATTAAAATCAGATCTGCCCATAAAGCCAATTCCACATGATTATTCCAGGTTCCGTTTTCTGAATAAAATTCTGAGTAAACAGGTTTTTTGGAGAGGGTAGAAAGCGTAAGTTTAGACACGAAATTTTCTGCAGCCGGCGTTAATAAAACCTGAACTTCCGCGCCTTTTTTAATCAACATGCGCACCAGATAATTGATTTTGTAGGCTGCAATTCCGCCAGAAACTGCGAGGAGTATATTTTTACCGTCAAGGTTCATTTTAGGAGCATTTTTTATGTGAGACGAATTTAGGTAAATTTTCGCAAAGGTTCTTTTTTGAAAAGTTTGATCATAAAAAAATCGCAAAAGAAAATTCTTCTGCGACTGGTATTTCTAGAAAACTGAAATTAATTTCTGTCTTCTGTGTGTCGGTAATAAATGTCACCATCTAACCATTCCTGGATTGCGATGGAGGTTGGTTTTGGAAGTTTTTCGTAATGTTTAGAGATTTCAATTTGCTCTCTATTTTCGAAAACTTCTTCCAATGTTGAATTGTGCACGGCAAATTCATCTAACTTACCATGAAGTTCGGAGCGGATCTCTGCGTTGATCTGTTCTGCTCTTTTCCCCATAATTACGATCGCTTCATAGATAGAACCAACATTTTCTTCGATTTTATCTCGGTCATAAGTGATGGTGCTTAATTCTGCTTTGGAATCTTTTACGCTCATTGTCAGTGGATTATTTATAATTTAAGTCTGCAAATATACAGTTTATTTTTTGATATTGAAAGTTGCTGCAGGTGTAGGATTAGAAAGTGAAGCGCTGTCTCTGTTGATTTTGTCCGCTTTTCGTTCATCTTCCATTTGTTTTTTCTCTACATTTTGCTGCGTATCTGCTTTTTGTTTCTCTGCAAATTCCTTCTTTCTAATTTCTACTTTCTTCTCTAACTCTAGAAAATCTTCTTTTTGCTTGATCAATTTTGTTCTAAGTGAAACAGCCTCAGTCGCTTTGTCTGTATTGGGCAATTCGCGCTCTACCTGTTTTGTGAAGGACAAAGCATTTTCGATCCGGTCTTTTTTCAAATCATAAATTGAATTTACGGCCAATTCATATTTGGATTTCAAAATGTAATCATAAATTTTCGGACGAAGTTTGGTACTCGGAAAATCATTCAAAACATTTTCGAAAGAAACATCTGCGGCTTTGTAATCAGCCATTTTGTAGTATTGTTTCGCATTTTCGAATGCCTTAAACTCTAATTTGTAAGTCAGTTCGTCAATTAAATCATTAATATTTTTGGACTTCTCAGAATTCGGATAAGAATTTAAGAAATTTTGCAGTTCATTGATGGCCAATTCCGTGTTGGTTTGATCTAAATTATAATCCATAGAACCTTCATAGTAACACAATGCAGACATGTAAGAAGCATCTTCTGCACGAGGATCTTGCGGAAATGTTACGGAGAAATTCTTGAATTGATGACCGGCTAACTTGTAGTTTTTGTCATAATAATTGGCATAAGCAGAATTGTACACCACATTGGGCGCATCATCTGTTCCTGCAACTAAATTAGAAAGTCTTTCGTACAAAGCAAGTGCATCTGTCCATTTCTTTTTTTCGAATTTATCATTCGCTACTTTTAAAATGTAGTTTTTATCAGCGCTTTTCATTGCCAATTCTTGCTGTCTTTTGCAGGCAGACAAAGCAAAAAATGCAAGGAGTAGGATCAAATATTTTTTCATAAATCTTTTATTGCAGAGAAAGTTTATTTCCAGTTTCTGCGTTTCAGTCTGCAAAAATATAATTTTTTTATCAATAGATTTTTTTTTATGACAATTTAACTAATAATTAACCGCTTTTTTTCAAAATTTAGCTGATTTCAAGAGTTACATTCGTTTTTTTAGTAGGCTTGATATCCTAAAAGAGAGAAAACCGTGACTAAAAGATTGGCTAAAACTTTTTTTTCTGCTTCCTGCAAATAATTTTCATCTTCCCCCGAAACATACAATTCGTAAAAATTTTTATTTCTAATGACAAATAAAGAAGAACCCACGGTTAAAGTTAAAATGTCTTCGGCTTTTGGGGCATTGGTGAAAACACCAGAAGAAACTCCTTTTTTAATAACTTCGTCGGTTTTGGTAGTGAAAGTAGTATAGAATTCTAATAAATCGTCTTTTAAATGTTCTGTATGGCGAAGTTCCTGAGTGACAAATCCGTGGAAATAATTAAATTTAAAAAGTTGGCTAACCACGAATTTTACCAGTTCCTTCATTTGCATTTCCGGTTTGCCTTCTTTTATAATCTCTGCAAACTCCGCAAAACTCTCGCGGGTTTTCTGGACACGATATCGGTATAAGTAAGACATCATTTTTTCTTTAGACCCAAAATAATAGGAGATCATGGCTACATTAATATTTGCGCTGGAAGAAATGTCCCGAACTGAAGTGCCTTCAAATCCCTTTTTAGCAATAAGTTTTTCTGCAACATCCAAGATATGAATCTGCTTTTCTGAGAATTTTTTTTTCATCTGTGTTTATTTAAAGTAAAGTTAAAAAATTTTGAAAAAGATGATCAAACGATCAAATTATTTGAAAATTTTTTTTAATAATTTTGAGGATGCAGTTTTTCGATTTTCACCATCATCATTCCTCCAAAAAGTTTGGAATATACAATTTACTTTTTGAAGAAGAAATACCTGAAAGTTTTTTTTCCGCAGGAATTCATCCCAATGGAATTGGTGAAAATTTAGAAAACAAAATGGTATGGTTAAAAGAGATTTCTCCTCATGAAAATTGCGTGGCAATTGGAGAATGTGGTTTAGATGGCTTGATTGATGTAACAGATGAGCTGCAGGAAGAAGTTTTCCGCAAGCAGATCGAGTGGGCAAATCATGTGCAGAAACCTTTACTGATACATTGTGTAAGAAGGTTTTCTCGCCTCATTCAACTGTGCGAAAATGCACAAGTTCCCATTATAATTCATGGTTTCAACAAAAAGAAATCCGTGGGACAGGATTTGCTGAAGAAGGAATTCTTTTTAAGTTTTGGAAAAGCTGTCTTGGAAAATGTAAATTTGCAGCACTTTTTAGAAGAGGTTCCACTCCATCAAATTTTTCTCGAAACAGATAATGCTGATTTTGACCTTGATCAACTTTATGAAAAAGTGGCATTTCTAAAAAATATTTCAAAAAAAACATTGGCAGAACAAATAAAATCTAACCTGAAAAATTTAAAAATTTCAACATAGCATGCAAAAAAACTGGCTGGAACGATCAGAACTTTTACTTAAAACAGAAGGAATCGACGTGTTGCGAAACTCCAATCTATTAATTGTGGGTTTAGGTGGAGTAGGTTCTTTTGCCGCGGAATTTTTAGCAAGAGCCGGCGTAGGAAAATTGACCCTTGCAGATGGTGATGTTGTAGATTTAACCAACATTAACCGGCAACTTCCCGCTCTACATTCTACCGTTGGAAAAGATAAAGTTGAACTGGTTGCAGCGCGACTTTTGGATATTAATCCAGAAATTATCCTCACCAAAATTAACGAATTTCTAAGTCCGGAAAGAATGGAAGAAGTAATTGATGCCCAAAAGTACGATTATATTCTAGACTGCATTGACAGCGTTTCTCCGAAAGTTTCTTTGATCAAAGCCGCCAAAAGAAGGAAAGTGAAAATCGTAAGTTGCATGGGTGCAGGTGGAAAATTAAATCCGGCCAAAGTAATGGTTCGTGATATTAGCAAAACTTATAATTGTTTTCTGGCAAAACAGGTTAGAAAACGCTTGAAAACGGAAAAAATTGACAAAGGAATTCGGTGTGTTTTTTCCAATGAAATTCAGGATGAGGAAAGTCTGCAAATGACAGATGGCACCAATTTTAAACGTTCTTTTTATGGAACAATCAGTTATATTCCGGCGCTTTTTGGGCTTTACGCAGCGGCGGAAGTCATTAATTATTTGATTAAATCTCCCGAAAATGCCGAAACAGAAGATTAAATCTTACCATCATCATTAAACGCTTATCAGGTTTGAATCAAAAATATCCTACCAAGGAAAAACTTAAACAAAAAAAAGAAATCGATTTGCTTTTTTCTAAAGGTAAATGGCTGACTTTTGATAATTTACGGGTTATTTCTTTGGATCTGAAAAAAAACCCACAAGAAGATTTTCTGCTTCTCAATCAAAAAGTTGGAGTTTCTGTCTCGAAGAAATTTTTTAAAAAAGCCGTGGATCGTAATCGGATCAAAAGATTATTGCGGGTTGCGTACCGCGTGAACAAAGATTTGTTTGTAGAGCGTTTTGGTGCTGAATCAATTTCTATGGTTTTTTGGATTTCCAAAGACAAACCAAAAAGTTTAGAATTATTGGAGAAAAATTTTGCAGCACTTTGCGAAACAAAAAAATAAACCCATTCAATTCTAACTTTTTGTAAATTTGATTTGCTTAACACTAATTAAATTTCCCATGTTAACTGAAATTCCTTATTTGCCTTATTTTATCAGCGCTTTTATTGGTATCGGCTTAGCTGCTGCAAGTGGTTTCCGCGTTTTTTTGCCGATGTTTGCGGTAAGTTTGGCGTCTTATATGGGGTGGATTCCAATGAACGAAAATTTTGACTGGCTTTCTGGATTACCTACTTTAATCACAACCGGAATTGCCACGATTGTTGAAATTCTGGCCTATTATATTCCATTTGTGGATCATCTTTTGGACACTTTATCCATTCCTTTGGCTACAATTGCAGGATCCGTCATGTTTGCAAGTCAATTTGCCGATGTTGGAACTTTTCCACAATGGGCTTTAGCGCTCATTGCAGGTGGTGGAACTGCGGCTGCAATAAGTTCTGGATTTGCCGGAACACGTGCTGCTTCTACCGCAACAACCGGTGGATTGGGGAATTCTGTGGTGGCAACAACAGAAACTGCGGGTGCCGGAATTATGTCCGTTTTAGCCTTGGCTGCTCCTGTCATCGCTTTTATCGTGGCAGTGCTATTACTTCTAACAGTCTTGTTTTTAGGAAGAAAAATTTGGCGCAAATTCCGAAATTTTAATGCGGGGAAAAGCACGAAAATTATCCATGTAGATGCGGTAGAAACGAAAAATTTAGAGTAAAAAAACATTAAGAACTCTTTCGTAACTCTTTTATTTCCAAAATTTTATCTGAAAAATAATCTTTTTTATCAGGATGCTTTTCACCTAGAATTTCATAAGCTTTAATGGCTTTTGAATAGAGTTTTTGATTGGTGTAAAGTTTGGCCAAAGTTTCCGTCATCAAGTGCGAAATATTTCCATCTTTTTCTTTCACCACAAAATTAGACTCCTCTTTTAACTTGGATATTTTCGGTTCTTTTTGAATGAAATTTTCAATGACGGTTTCTTTTGAAATTTCAGATTCTACAGCAATTGTTAGCGTTTTTTCTGTTTTTCGTTCAATTTTCAGCCAATTTTGCCAAGTATTGAGGAATTTAGGAAAATTGCTCTCGTCCGCAAATTCACTTTTTTCTGGGGATTTCAGTTTTGGAGTGATTTCTGTTTCTTCCTTTTTGGGAGAAATCGGAGAAACCTCTGGTGCGAAAAAGGAAACATTAAACGCGGGTCTTTCTTCCAGCGATTCTTTTTCAGAAAGGTCCGTGTCTTTTTCAACAGGTGGCAGTTCTGGAGATTTTTTCTCAGAAACAGAATCCGGCGTGTTTCCAAGAAAATTCATGGGTTTCCAAGCATTTTCTTTATGAGGTTCTATTTCCGAAGATTGCTCATTATCTTTTTCAGGAAAAGATTCCTGGATTTCCTGCTTTCCTAAAGTGCTTTCGGTGGTTGTTTCTATTTGCGCTTCTGTTCGAAATGCCTGCGTTTCTGCAAAATTAATATTCGAATTTGTACTAATTTCGGCTTCTGTTTTTTGAGTTTTTTCTTGTTTAAAGGCTTTCATTTTTGCCTCTACATCTGCAATAAGACGCTGCATTTCCTCTTCCTGTTTTGTTTGTTTTGAAGATGAAATTTCGCTCCTTTTCATTTCAGTTTTCTGAGGAATGATCTTCACTTCGGGTAAAAACTCCTGTGCTCCGTGGAAGCTTATTTGCGAGGGATCTTCTAGAACCAGAACTTCTTCTTTAATTTTTCCCTCCTCAATTATGGTTTCTGTATTGTGATTTTCCGAATTTTCAGTTTCAGTAAAAATTTCTTCTGAATCGTCGATTTGTAGTTCAAATTCTGGAATTTCGTGAAAGCTGGTTTCTGTTGGATCTTTGATAAGTGCCTTCTTTTCAGTAATTTTTAATTCAGGTATAATTTTTTCTGGCGTGAAAGTTTCTGCATTTTCTTCTTCATAAAACTCTTTTTCCGGTTGAATTTCTACTTTTATTATATCATTCTCCAAATGATCTTGGGAAAATTTATTTTCCATCAATTCTTCAGTCAAACGATTTTCTGCATTGCTGTCAATAATTGGTTCTGCAGTTTTCTGAGTGACCAGTTTTCCAGATTCCAAAGTGGATTCTAAGTCCAGTATTTCATGTTCTTTTTCCCAAAAATCTTCTTCGCCTTCAAATAAAATTCGATTTAAAACTCCGTCGATAACAACTGGTTTAGAGGTTTCGATTGCTGTTTCAGTCACGCGCAAATGATTTTCAATAGGCGTTTCTGGAATAATCTCTTTTGATGCTTCAGGTTCTGCAATTGTGGAAGTCTCCGCGATTGATTTTTTATTGATAAATTGATAGAGAATTTTTTTATCGGTGGTGTAAGCTGCGGTGACAGAAAGTTCTTTTTGATAATTTTCTGGTTGATGCAGGTAAACTCCATACAGATGCAATGCTCTGATATTCTGAATATAAGGATGTTTTTTAAGTTCGTTCTTTAGCAAATCCAAATCTTTGATTTGCACCGCTTCTGGATTTTTTATAAGGTCGAAAATTCTTGAATTCATATTACCAGTTGGCTACAATATCGTTAAAAATTTTATTGATAATTCTTTCGTTCACCACTTTAACCTGGGAAGTTTCAATGGTGTTAATGTCTAAATCGCTGCTAAAAACGGCTTCATCAGAATAGGTTTTATCAAAACTCTTATCAGGTTCTACTTTGTTTTCATAGTGAACTTTCACCGTGATGGTTAATTTATTCTGCGCCGCAGAAATGGTTCCACCCGGAGCATTTACCGCGGTAGAAATCGTAGTGGGCGTAATGGAGTAATCGATGATTTCTCCTTCAATCAAAATATCTGGACTCTCTAGAGCACCTTTTAAAGTTGTTCTTTGCAAAAATCTGTTTTGGATATCCGTAGAAAATTGTTGCGCCAAGTTAGGATTCATCAAGGGCGCATTATTAGGAAAATCTTTAATCTGAATAGTCTTTGTTTCAGGGCTCAAAGAAGAGCCGGTGAAACTGTAACAAGAGGTAAGAACCATAGAAAAAGAGCCTAAGAAAAGGAGAAGCAAAAATCGGGTTTTTGTTTTCAATAAAAGAAAATCAGGCGTTGAAAATTTCATTATTAATCTTCTAAATTATATTGTTTGATTTTTCTGTAAAGGGTTCGCTGGGAAATTCCCAGCTCATCTGCAGCTTTATTGCGGCGGCCTTTGTGCTTTTCTAATGCTTTGGTAATCAGTTCTCTTTCGTTATTTTGTAAGGACAGAGAATCTGGTTTTGCTTCTTCCATTTCAATATCTTCTACATCTTCATAATCATTATCCGTATGTTGCATGATGGGCGGATTTTGAGAAGATTTTGGACTTCCATTCTCAAAGTACAGCAAAGAATTTGGATTCTGATTTTGTGTTTCTGGCGTAAAAACCCGGTTGATCAGATTTTTTTCCTGATGGCTAAAATCATTATTTCCACGATTTTTAATGAGTTCCGAAGTGAGCGATTTTAAATCATTCAGATCATTTCGCATATCGAATAAAATCTTGTACATAATTTCCCGTTCCGAATTAAATTCTGAAGTGGTAGTCATGGAACCATTTTTTTGTACCACTGCCGGAAGATTAGTCTGCATGGGAATATATTCTGCTAATTTCACAGAATTAATGGCTCTATTTTGTTCCACCACCGTCATTTCTTCTACTAAATTTCGGAGTTGACGAACATTTCCGGGGAAGGGGTAATTTTCTAAATAGTGCACCGCATCATCTGACAGATCCAATTCCGGCATCCGATATTTCTCTGCAAAATCGATCGCAAACTTTCGGAATAAAAGATGAATATCACCCTTTCTTTCGCGCAAAGCAGGCATATCTATTTGCACCGTATTCAAGCGGTAATATAGATCTTCCCGGAATCTGCCGTCATTAATCGCATTGAACATATTCACGTTGGTTGCGGCTACGATGCGAACGTTGGTTTTCTGAATTTGAGAGGAACCAACTTTCATAAATTCTCCACTTTCCAAAACCCGGAGCAATCGAACCTGCGTTTGCAAAGGCAATTCTCCTACTTCATCCAGAAAAATAGTTCCGCCGTCTGCAACTTCAAAATAACCTTTTCGCGTGGCAGTTGCGCCCGTAAAAGCCCCTTTTTCATGTCCGAAAAGTTCGGAATCAATGGTGCCTTCTGGAATTGCACCGCAGTTGACCACGATGTAGGGTTGATGTTTCCGGCGGGATTCTCCGTGAATAATTTTTGGAATGTATTCTTTTCCTACCCCGCTTTCTCCCATTACCAGAACGGAAATATCTGTGGGTGCTACTTGAATAGCTTTTTGCAACGCCCGATTAAGTACAGGATAATTCCCGATAATTCCGAAGCGCGTTTTTATGGATTGTAAGTCTGTCATTTTT
>Ga0136636_10000104_pt1 | contig 32636 bp, 30 predicted proteins | sample AntDrymUQ8522106_2_FD_104653 | JGI IMG/M metagenome (GOLD analysis project Ga0136636, IMG submission 104653) | Polar desert sand microbial communities from Dry Valleys, Antarctica - metaG UQ852 (21.06) | ecosystem: Environmental > Terrestrial > Soil > Desert | place: Antarctica: Dry Valley... | reverse complement strand
TGTTGTATCAGTCTGTTAAAGTCGATATTTATACTTTTGCAGTTGTGCGCCAGTGCAATTTGTTAATTTCGCCACAGACTCGGCGTTGGACGGGCTGTATCATTGTTACTAACGTTTCGCTTTGAAGGCGAATACTCAGGAGACAGGTGTGGATTCCCAAATTATTTTGATCAAGGCGATACGTTCCGGCCGGCTGGCAGAAGTGCAAGTCGCACTGGATGCGGGTGCCGTGGTTGAATTGGTCGATGGACTCGGTGACCCCGGCCTGCCGATGGGGATTGCCTGTTTCATGGGGTTTGTCGACATTGTTCGGCTACTGGCGAAACGGGGCGGAAAAGTTGATTTCCCCGATAACACCTTGGCCACTTCCCCTTTGAGCATGGCGAGGCGCGGTAACAAAACCGAAGTGGTTCGCGCCCTGATCGAGTTGGGGGCGCAGGTGCCGGCCGGGATGAAAACCGGGCTGACCGAACACGATGTCATGCTGGCGCAATGGAAGGCGCACCGTGACGGATATAGCAATGTCGCTGGTCATGAAGCATCGGGACAGGAGCTGGTCATTGAGGAAATTCATGTCAGCAGTTGTTTCGGTACCGACACCCAGGTGCTGGATGCGGAAGTGATGCGCGCGGCGCGCAACCTGCGCTGAACTTCGACGGAATTTTTCCGGTTTGGATTAAATATCCCGCCAGCAACAATCTGTATCAGCTTGATCAGCGCGATGGGCGATAAAATAACCGCCATGACGACGCCGATTCGCCGCATCCTTCCGCTTTTTCTCAGCCTCGCCGCACCTGGTGTTTGGGCCGCTAATCTCGATCCATTTGGCACCCAGGCGATAGCGCCGCTCAAGCCCTCGCCCAGACTTTCTGGACGGGTGGGGGAAGCGCCGTGCTCGACAGAGGTACCCATGGCGCCCTTGACGGCGATTGATGCGGTCGACCTGACGCTTTGCAATAATCCGCAAACGCGGGAAATATGGGCTGCGGCGCGCGTCCAGGCGGCACTGGTTGGTGTCGCACAATCCGCCTGGTTGCCTGATCTGGATGGGCGAGCGGCGGCGACGCGGAATTTCACCGATGTCCGCAATTACAACCAGAACACGGCGTCTCTGACACTTTCCTGGCTGATGTTTGATTTTGGCCAGCGTTCGGCCAATATTGAAAATGCCCAGCAATTATTGAATGCAGCAGCGGCAAGCCAAAGTGCAGCGGTTCAGACGCTTTTCCTTTCAGCTTTGCAATCCTTTTACACGGCACAGGCGGCGCGGGCGGCGGTTGTTTCTGCGATGCAGGCCGAACGCTCGTCGCGCGAAGGTTTTCTCGCCGCCGAAAGTCGCTACAACGTCGGTATTGCGACGCCGGCTGATCGGCTACAGGCGCAGACGGCACTTTCTCAGGCGACGCTGAACCGAATTCGTGCCGAAGGTGATGCCCGCAATTCGCTCGGTGCTCTGGCTAATGTGCTTGGTTTCGATGCGCAGCAACGGATTGATCTGGCCGAATACCCGGGTGTGCCAGCCGAAATGGTTTTTCAGCGCGATGTCGATGCGATGATTGACGAGGCGCGGCAACGGCGGCCCGATTTGAAGGCGGCCGAAGCGCAGCTCAAGGCCGCCGAGGCCAGTATTGATCTGGCGCGCGCCCAGGGGCGACCGACGATTTCAGTGGCGACTGGCCCGACCTGGCAGGATGTCGGCGGTTTGGTCACCAATGGTGGCAATGTCGGCCTGACGCTTAACGTGCCGATCTTCTCCGGTTTTGAAACGACTTATCGCGTCCGTTCGGCCGCCGCGCAGGCCGAGGTGAGAGCTGCCCAGCGCGACCGTATTCGTTCGCAAGTCGCGCTTGATGTCTGGAGGGCGTACCAAAGTTTGACTACTGCAACGCAAAGTCTGAAAGCGACGGCGGATCTGGTGGCCAGTGCAGAACAGTCGGAACGTGTGGCGTTGGGGCGCTACAAGGCTGGCGTCGGCACGGTTCTGGATTTGCTCACGGCGCAGAGCGCCTTGGCCAGTGCACGTTTGCAGCGCATACAGGCGGCTCTCGACTGGTATATTTTCCGCGCTACGTTGGCCCAGACGATGGGCGCACTTGATTACACGCTGCTGCAACCTGCGGCACAAGGAAGACCATGAAACGTATTGGCAAAATTGTTATTGGCGTGGCAGTGATCGCTGGTTTGATCGGGGGTGGTGTCTGGTACACCAAACAACGCGCCGCACAGAACCCGGAACAGCGTTACAAACTGGCGACGCTGGAAAAAGGTGATGTCACCCAGACGGTTTCGGCTAATGGCACCTTGAATCCGGTGGTGCTGGTCAGTGTTGGTACGCAGGTGTCAGGCACGGTGAAGAAGCTTTATGTCGATTTCAACGATAAAGTGGAAAAAAATCAGCCTTTGCTCGAACTGGACGATGCGCTGCTTGCCGCACAGGTGAAGCAGAGCGAGGCGAATGTGGCGAATGCCTCGGCCGGGTTGGATCTGGCCATGGCGACCGAGGCGCGAATGAAGGCGTTGTTTGCCCAGGAATATGTTTCGAAGCAGGAATACGAGCAGTCAAAACAGGCCTTGAAATCAGGCATTGCACAATTAGCGCTGGCGCGGGCGCAGTTGGAGAAAGATCGGGTTAATCACAGTAATACGACCATTCGCTCGCCGGTTTCCGGTGTGGTGGTGGATCGTATTGTCGATCTCGGTCAGACGGTGGCCGCTAGCTTTCAGACGCCGGTGTTGATCAAGATTGCCCAGGATCTTTCGGAAATGCGTATCGACACCAGTTTTGCCGAGGCTGATATTGGCAATATTCGTGAAGGGCAAAAGGCCAAATTTACCGTCGACGCTTTCCCAAACCGTAGTTTCAGCGGTGAAGTGCAGCAGATTCGCCTGAATCCGACCAACCAGCAAAATGTGGTCACTTACAACGTTCGGGTCAACGTCGCCAACCCGGAGCAGGTCTTACTGCCGGGGATGACGGCGTATGTGAATATCGGTGTCAGCAAGCGGCCGGATGTCTTGTTGGTGCCAAACGCTGCATTGCGCTATAAGCCGGCCGATGCCGCCGAAAAGAGAGCGGAAAATGGCACAAAATCGGCGTCGACCGCAGCAATGAGTCCAAGCGCAGGCGCTGGCAGTGACGGCGGCGGTGCGGCGGCCAAGGCGGGTGGCGAGAAGAAGGGGAAGAAGCGTGACGGCCAGAATGGGACGGTCTACGTGCTGGTGGGTGAGGAAATCAAGCCGGTGAGCGTTCAGCTGGGTATTACCGATAACCGCAATACCGAAATCGTCAGCGGTGAGTTGCAAGCGGGTGATCGCGTTGTGACCGGTGAAAATACTGTCAGTTCCGGCAAGCCGTCTAGCGTCGGCATGAGAATGTTCTGATGGCCGAGCCGGTAATCCGGGTGGTTGGCCTGGGTAAGTCCTACGAAACCGCTGCCGGCTTGTTTCCGGCCTTGCGCGGGGTCAATCTGGAGATTTGCGCCGGCGAGTACATCGCCATCATGGGGCCTTCCGGTTCCGGTAAATCGACCTTCATGAATTTGCTCGGCTGTTTGGATACGCCAACGACCGGCGATTATTTTCTCGCCGGTGCGAACGTCGCGCAGATGGACAAGGATGCCCTTGCCATCCTGCGCAATCGCACACTGGGCTTTGTTTTTCAGGGCTTCAACCTGCTGCCCCGGATGAGTTTGCAGGACAACGTCGGCTTGCCGCTGGTTTATGCCGGCAAGGACAAGGAAACCCGCCGGGCAGCAGCACGGGAATTGCTCGATAAAGTCGGGCTTGGCAAGTACGCTGAGTCCTTGCCGAACCGCATTTCCGGTGGTCAGCAGCAACGGGTGGCAATTGCCCGGGCGCTGGTCAATAAACCGCGCCTGATTTTGGCTGATGAGCCGACCGGTAATCTCGATAGCCACACCAGTGAAGAAATCATGCGGCTGTTTGGCGAGTTGAACGCCGAAGGCATCACTATCGTGATCGTCACGCATGAGCCGGATATTGCGGCGCACGCCAAGCGGCAGGTGCGCTTCCTCGACGGTGAAATTGTCAGCGATCATTTGACGGCGGAGGCGGCGCTATGAGTCTCCTCATCGCACTCAAGTTGTGGGGTCGGCTTCAGCCGACGATCGTTGCTTGCCACAAAAGCGGTCGGCTAAAGCCAATCCCACAGGCTTGGTTGGCATGCTGCGGAGTTGAGTCGCTATGTTGAAAGCCATGCTCAGCGAAGCCTGGCTGGCGATGGGGGCGAACCGTCTGCGCACGGCGCTGACCATGCTCGGCATGGTGATTGGTGTGGGCGCGGTGGTGATCATGATGGCGATCGGGCAGGGGGCGCAGTATTCGGTACAGCAAACGATCAGCACGATGGGCTCGAATCTTTACATCGTGCTTTCAGGTTCTTTTACCGCTGGCGGTGTGCGCAGCGGTTCGGCCGGGGCGCCATCGCTGAATGTCAGCGATGCCGAGGCGATGAGTGAACTTGATGGCGTCAGCAACGTCGCACCAACGCATCAAGGTACGCGGCAACTGGTTTATGGCTCGCAAAACTGGAGCACGCAGGTGGTCGGCACAACCCCGCCCTATCTTGAGGCGCGGGCCTGGAATGTTGTCAATGGCGCAGCATTTGGCGATTCCGATGTGCGCTCGTCGACGCGGGTGGCGCTGATCGGTAAGACGGTGGCCCAAAACCTGTTTGGCGACGATGATCCGGTCGGCAAAACCATGCGGATTCAGCAAAATCCGTTCACGGTCATCGGCGTCCTGGGCAGCAAGGGGCAGAATCTGGATGGCCGGGATCAGGACGACACCGTGATCATTCCGCTCAGCACCGCGCAGCGCAAAGTCTTTGGCACGCCTTTCCTCGGTTCGGTACGGATGATCATGGTGCAGGCCGAATCTTCCGAGGCGATGCCCAAGGTTGAGGCCGGCATCACCGCCTTGCTGCGGCAGCGCCATCGATTACGCGACGGCATGCCGGACGACTTCTTTATGCGCAACCTGTCGGCAGCGGCTGAGTCCGAAGCTGAAACGACGCGCACAATGTCGATTTTACTCGGCGCCATTGCCTCAATTTCACTACTCGTCGGCGGTATCGGCATCATGAACATCATGCTCGTTTCGGTCACCGAACGGACGCGTGAAATTGGTATCCGCATGGCTATCGGGGCGCGGCAAAAGGACATTCTGTTGCAGTTCCTGCTCGAAGCCGTAATGATTTCCTTTGCCGGATGCCTGCTTGGCTTATTGCTCGGTCTTGGTATTGCGCTGGCGATTAACGCCTTCACCGGCATGGTCGTGGTCATCTCCGGCAGTGCGGCGCTGGTGGCCTTTGCTGTCGCTGCCGGTGTGGGCATTTTCTTCGGCTATTACCCGGCAAGCAAGGCGGCGCAACTCGATCCGATCGAGGCGCTGCGCTACCAGTAGTGTTAGCTGACCCTGTCCCTGTATAAGGGGGAAATATTCAGACTCTTTTAGTGGCGTGAATGCTGTCGGAAGATTCGCCGCAAAAAAAACGTAATTATGTATTACAGGGATATGGCAAATTCATCTTCAATCAGTTAGGGTTACACAATGGGCAGAAATGCTCGTCGAGATACGCCGAGTTGGCGTGTAGATAAACCAAAACAGGAGTGGAGATATGACTAAAAAAATTGCATACGTAACCGGTGGTATGGGTGGTATTGGGACTTCGATTTGCCAGCGTTTGGCCAAGGATGGCTTTACCGTTGTGGCCGGATGTGGACCGAATTCACCACGTAAAGATACTTGGTTGGCTGAACAAAAAGCCCTCGGTTTTGAGTTTGTCGCTTCGGAAGGCAATGTCGGCGACTGGGACAGCACTGTTGCCGCATTTGCCAAAGTGCGCGCGGAAGTTGGCGAGGTCGATGTCCTGGTCAATAACGCCGGGATTACCCGTGATGGTATTTTCCGCAAGATGTCGCCGGAAGACTGGAAAGCGGTTATCGACACCAACCTGAATTCCCTATTTTTCGTTACCCGCCAGGTGCTTGATGGCATGCTTGAGCGTGGCTGGGGCCGGGTTATCAATATTTCTTCGATGAATGGCCAAAAAGGCCAGTTCGGTCAATCCAATTACTCAACTGCCAAGGCCGGCATGCATGGTTTCACCATGTCCCTGGCGCAGGAAGTGGCCAGCAAGGGTGTCACCGTCAATACCGTGTCACCCGGCTACATCGGGACCGATATGGTGCGCGCCATCCGGGAAGATGTGCTGGCCAAAATCGTTGCTACGATTCCCGTTAAGCGTCTTGGTACGCCGGAAGAAATCGGTTCAATGGTCGCCTGGCTCGCTTCTGATGAAAGTGGCTTTGCGACCGGTGCCGACTTCTCGCTGAATGGCGGCAATCACATGGGTTAAGCCATTGGCTTAGTCGGTGACGTTAGCCCACAACGGCCACCAAAGAAAATGCCCCTGCCGCAATTTGCTTGTAGCAGGGGCATTTTCTTTTCAGGATGTGACTGGCCGGCAGGTTTTATTGCCGCTCAGATGACCAGTTGAGTGCCCAATTCAACGACGCGGTTGGTCGGGATCTTGAAGAAATCGCTGGCACTGGTGGCGTTTTTGGACATCACGGCAAACAGCCGGCCGCGGAGCGGGGAAAACTTCCGTGTAAGGGCCGGCACAATGGTTTCGCGTGACAGGAAGAAAGTCGTTTCCATCAAGTCGAAGCGTTCGCCAAAGCGTTTGCATTCCTCCAGTACGCCCGGCACATCCGGGCTTTCCATGAAACCGTAGCGGACGATCAGGCGCTTGAAGCCCTTGCGCATGCTGTGCATGTAAATTCTTTCCAGATCGTTGACGTAGGGCGTATCGGTCGTCTGTATGGTGAGCAGGATAATGCGTTCGTGCAGCACCTGATTGTGTTTCAGATTGTGCAACAAGGCCGCCGGCACGCCATCCTTGGAACTGCACATGAAAACGGCGGTACCGAAAATCCGATGCACACCATCTATTGAATTCAGGAAATCGTCCATTGGAATGCTCTGCTTGGCCATTTCTTCGGAAACCAGGCGTCGACCGCGCCGCCAAGTGGTAAGAACCGTGAAGGAGACCAGGGCCATGGCAATTGGAAACCAGCCACCCTCGGGAATCTTGATGGCGTTGGCGGAGAAGAAGGCAATATCAACGATCAGCATGGTGCCGGCAACGAGGGCAACCGTGAGTTTGCTCCAGCGCCAGACCAGAACCATCACGAAAGCGACCAGAATGGTGTCGATCAACATCGTGCCGGTGACGGCAATACCATACGCTGCGGCCAGATTGGATGAATTCTTGAAACCGATGACGAGCGCCACGACGGCGAGATAAAGCGTCCAGTTGGTGAAGGGGACGTAGATTTGCCCTTCTTCCTTGCCGGAGGTGTGGACGATTTGCATGCGTGGCAACAGGCCCATCTGGATCGATTGACGGGCCACTGAAAAGGCGCCGGAAATGACCGCTTGTGAAGCAATCACGGTGGCCACTGTGGCCAGCACAACCATCGGGATGAGTGCCCAGTCGGGTGCCAGATGAAAAAATGGGCTGGAAATAGATTCCGGTTCAGCCAATAGCAAGGCACCTTGGCCGAAGTAATTGAGTACCAAGGCAGGCATGACGAAACCAAACCAGGCGAGCCGAATCGGGAAGCGGCCGAAGTGGCCCATGTCGGTGTAAAGCGCTTCGCCGCCGGTGACGGCAAGCACGACTGAGCCGAGGGCGAGAAAAGCTAGACTGGTCTGAGTATGGATGAAGTTATAGGCATAGGTCGGGCTTAATGCCAACAGAACGCTGGGGTTATGGAAAATTTCCATTACGCCAAGAATGCCGAGAATGCCGAACCAGGCAACCATGACGGGGCCAAAGAACATGCCTACCGTGCCGGTGCCGCGCTTCTGGATAAAAAAGATAAAAGTGATGATGACCAGCGTGATCGGAATTACATACGGCTTCAATGTTGGGGTAATCAGTTCCATTCCCTCTACCGCAGAAAGTACCGAAATCGCCGGCGTGATCATGCTGTCGCCGTAAAACAGGGCGGCAGCAAAAATGCCGAGCAAGGTGATTACCCAGGCGGCGCGGGGGTTTTGGGTGCGATCGGTAATCAGTGCCAGCAGTGCCAGCGAACCGCCTTCACCACGGTTGTCTGCTCGCATGATGATGGCCACATACTTGACTGCGACCAAGGCGATGATCGACCAGAAGACCATGGACAGGATGCCGAGGATGTTTTCCGGGGTGACCGGGATGGGGTGATGGCCGCTGAAAATTTCCTTCAGGGCGTACAACGGACTGGTGCCGATGTCGCCAAAAACAACGCCGATCGCGGCAATGGTGACCGCCGGTAGCGCCTGGCGTGAGTGTGTTTTCATGATTTCCCCTGAAGCGCCTGTGGCGCAATTATTTTTTTTTCACCAACCAACCTCTGATGGGTCTTGCACAGGAATGGTGCACTTGGCGAAGGCAGTAATTTAGCACTATGCCGCCCCATGCGACATTTAATCGTGCGAGATAGAGGTCTATTTCAGGCGCTCGTGTTGCGGCGCAGCAAGTGGATGACGATAAAGCTCAAAACTGCCTCTTGGCGCTGGTTGACCGCGTTATTGGGCAAGCGGGCGATGCCCCAATCCGGTTTCGAGTTGGATGGCTTTACTTCAAGTGCTTTGATTTAACTGTGCAGCGTATTGCCCGGCCTGGTGAAACGTTGGCCGGGGGTGAGGTCGTCGAGGTAACGGCTGTCCATTGGTCTCTCCTACGGATTCTGGCATTCGGAAATTTGCTCATCCCCACCTCGTCCGCAGGGTGTGAAGGTGCCGGAAAGCGGATGTGGCGTACCGTTCTCATCCATCTGCGCGGCCAGGGTGTCCCAGAAGATTACGCCGGATTTGTCGAGTTTGAGGCGGAGCAGCCAGCCGCGCTGGGCGGCGGCGTAATCGAAGCCATCAAAAACAAAGTTGCCGAGGCTGTAGATGATTGGCTTCCCTTTATAGGTTTCGGCGCCTTGGGTGACGTGCGGGTGGCCACCGATGACTAGCGCGGCACCTTCGTCGATCATTTTACGGGCGAGCTGCTGCTGACGCTGGCTTGGTTTGCCTTCCTTTTCCCAGCCCCAGTGCATGAAGGGGATGATCAAATCTGCGCCAGCGGCTTTGGCCGCACGCAGGTCAGCAATGACTTGCTCATCCTCGCTCCAGGCGATGCCCGGCCAGTCGGCGCCGGCTTCAAAGGCGCGTGGTTTGAATTCGTTGTAGGCGAGAACAGCGATTTTCAAGCCATTGCGCTCGATCCACAGCGGCTGATGGGCCGCGGCGAGGTTCTTGCCGCCACCAAAATAGGCGATACCCGCGTTGTCGAGGTGCTGCATGGTTTCGCTGAAGGCGGCATGGCCGTAGTCGCCGGAATGGTTGTTGGCCAATGAAACGGCGTCGAAGCGGTTTTGCAGTACGGCCAGTGTGTTGGGCTTGGCGCGAAAAGTGACGATTTTGCTGGCCTGCTCGCTGCCGCTGGTGGCTACCGGGCATTCGAGATTGCCAATGCGATAGTCGGCTGCATTGAGAATGGCCGCAAAGGGGGCAAGTGGATCGCCGCCTTGTTCAATCAGACGGCCGGGGCCGTCGTCGAGCATGATGTCGCCTACGAAAATGAGGTTAATCGATTCGGCATGAACATTGCCAGTGAGCGCCAAAAGCAATGCTGCGGTCGACCAGAGTTTCTGGCTCATTTTGCTGCCTCGGATTTGATTTCGCACCAGTACTGCAATTCGCCATCGCGCACCGGTTCATAGACCAGATTTAGCCCGGTAAAGCCGTTGACCGCAGCACTCTTGACTGGGTAGGGGAAATTCGCCTGATGAATGATGACCGGGCCGGAATCGCGGTCGGCGTAAGTGTAGAGCTTGATGCCGGCCAGGTCAGCCGGGGCCTGGCGGAAGACAATGCGGAAAAGAAAGTAGGAGCCAAGCGAGACCGGCGCGACGGTATAAGGCGCGTTGGTCGGGCCGGCTTCGACGAGGCGGGTTTCGCCGCCGTAAGTGAGGTGGCAGGCAACCGTTTCGGCCTGAGCGCTCAGGCTGATGGTGGCGAGCAGACCGCTGAGCAGACTGCTCAGCAGGCCACCGAATAGCTTAGCGCGCCAGGCCACTGGCAACTTGTTGTAATTGCATGTCGACGTAGATCGGCTGGCCTTGGCGCATTGCCGGGAAGGGCGTCTTGTTGCTGAAGAGCACTTTGCCGTTTTGTTCAATGCGAGCGCTGACGGTGACGCGACCTTTTTTACCGATCAGGTCGCGGTCGATCGTGGTTTGGAATGAAATAGGTGTCACTTGGTTGTTCAGTTCAATTTGTTGTTCGGCAAGCGTGCGGGGGCGGGCGCCGGCACGGGCTGTGTCTTGCACCCGGATGGTGAGTACGGCATCGGCAGGCAGGGCAGAACGGCTGAAGTAGAAAACCCGGCCGGTAATATCGACAAAGCTGCTCGCGGCGACCGGCGCGCTGGCCTCGGTGGCGGGTATGACGCTACCTTGTTTGCAGCGGCGAACATTGCCCTTGCCATCTTCGAAGATCGCTTCATCTGCCTTGGTATGCAGGCGGATCTCCTCGGCGCGGTAGAGCACGCCGGAAGCGGAGGGGACTTGCGGCAGCGTGATGGCAGCGTCAGAAAAGTGCAGGATGGCCTGCGGTCGACCGGATAAATCGACCGAAAACGAAATGTGGATGCTGCTGCCGTTATCGCACGTATAAGGCAGGCGTTCGCCTTCGGCTAATGCGGTGAATGGCAGGAGTAACAGGGGGAGCGCGTAGATTTTCATCGGATAAGTACATCGGAAATTTCAAGTGGGCCCCATTGGCCGATGGCATAGCCTTCAAGGGGATGAAAGTCGGTTTTGTAGGCCATTTTCGGGCTGTCGGCAATCCAGTAGCCGAGGTAAAGGTAGGGCAGGCCAAGGGCAAGGCATTGGGCGGCTTGCCAAAGAATGTTGTAGACGCCGAAGCTGGCCCCCGGAATGTCCGGATCGAAAAATGTGTAGACCGAGGATAGGCCATCATCCAGAACGTCGATGATGCTAACCATACGGACGGCTTCGTCGTCAGAAAATTCAATCAGCCGGGTATCGACCCGGCTTTGCAGCAGGAACTGGGCATATTGGTCGTGACTGTCCTCGTCCATGCCGCCGCCCGGGTGGCGGGCTTGCTGGTAGCGCTGGTAAAGCGCGTAATGTTCATCAATGAAATGCAGCGGCAGTTCGCGGATGCGCAGATTGCTGTGGCGTTTAAGGGCACGACGCTGGCTACGTTTGGTCGAAAGCTCGGCGACTGGCAGGCGCACCGGTACGCAGGCCCGGCATTTATCGCAGTGCGGCCGGTAGGTGAAGATGCCGCTGCGCCGAAAGCCGGCCCGGACCAACGAACTGTAAATTTCGGCGTCAATCAGGTGAGCCGGCGTTGCCACTTGCGAACGCGCCTCGCGGCCAGGCAAATAGCTGCAGGGGTAGGGCGAGGTGGCGTAAAACTGGAGTAGCGAGAAGGGCAGTGCGGCGTCGTTGGGCTGGGCCATGGCTACCAGTTCAGATCAAGGTTTGCCGTTGACCAGGCGGCGCGGCAGCTGGTTGCTACGGTCAACTGCTTCAATCGACCTAAAAAGGTCGAGCGTGGAATCTCGCGGCCGCCTAGTGAGGCGAGGTGTTCGGTACGCATCTGGCAATCGATCATGGCGAACTGGTGGGCCGAAAGATAGCGGATCAGGTGAGCGAAGGCGACCTTCGAGGCATCATTGCGGCGCGAGAACATCGATTCTCCATAAAACATGTGCCCGATGGCCAAGCCGTATAGTCCGCCGACCAGATCACCTTCGTCATAGGTTTCGACCGAATGCGCCCAGCCAAGTTCGTGCAGACGAATATAGGCGTTCATCATTTCGGGGGAAATCCAGGTGCCGTCTTGGCCGGGGCGCGGGGTATCGGCGCAGCCGGCGATAACACCGGCAAAATTGCTGTCGAAACGGACTTCGAGGCGACCGCTGCGCAGCGTCTTCTGCAGCGAACGGGTCAGGCGGAACTCATCCGGGAAGAGCACCATGCGCGGATCCGGGCTGTACCAGAGCGGCTGGCTTTCGACCGTGCCCCAGGGAAAAATCCCGTGGCGGTAGGCGTCGAGCAGGCGGTCCGGGCCGAGATCGCCACCAACAGCGAGCAGGCCACCCATCTCGTCCCCGGCCATTTCGACCGGGGGAAAGGGGTCGAACGGGCCGAGAAACGGAATCATGCGTGCTGTTTTTTGAAGGCGATGACGTGATCGGCATCAAGTCGGATACCGATTTTTTCACCCAGGGCATGGTTGTGGTGCGACGGCACCAGCGACAAGACTTCGGCGCCGCTACTCAGGCGCAGCGTGTAGAGAATATCAGCGCCGCGAAAGGCTTTGTGCAGCACTTCAGCCTGCAATTCGCTGCGGTCGTCATGGACAATATCGTCCGGCCGAAGCAGCACATCAACATCGCAGCCATCCCCACAGTTGGCGCAGGTTTCGCTGCACTCAACCGGCACATCCGAAATCAGCCTGCCGAGTTCCATATCAACACTATGGCCTTCAATGACGATACCGGGCAAGAGGACGCCCTGGCCGATAAAGTCAGCAACAAAGCGGTTAGCCGGGCGGTGGTAGAGGTTGTAAGGCACATCCCACTGCTGAATGCGGCCTTGGTACATGACGCCGATTTCGTCGGCCATCGCGAAGGCTTCATTCTGGTCGTGGGTGACAAGGATTGCGGTCGACCCTTCACGTTTGAGGATTTCCCTAACCTCGGCCGAAAGACGTTCGCGCAGCCCGACATCAAGATTGGAAAAAGGCTCGTCGAGCAGAATCAATTCCGGCCGCGGTGCCAAGGCGCGAGCCAGCGCGACGCGTTGTTGCTGGCCGCCGGAAAGTTCGTGCGGGTATTTGTCACCTTGGCCACCCAGGCCAACCGTCGCCAGCAATTGCCGGACGCGCAGATGGGCATCCGCCTCTGGCTTGCGACCGAGGCCGAATGCGACGTTCTGCTCCACTGTCAGGTGCGGGAACAATGCGTAATCCTGAAAGACCATGCCGATTTGCCGCTTCTCCGGCGCGACCCGCTGGCCGGGGCTGCTGACCACCTTGTCATGTAACCGGATTTCGCCACCAGCGATTTCCTCAAAGCCTGCAATACAGCGTAGTAAAGTGGTTTTGCCGCAGCCCGAAGGACCAAGCAAACAGGCGATCTGACCCTTTTCCAGACGAAAGTCGACGCCATCGACGATGGTCTGTTTACCGTAGCGTTGAACGACGCCATTTAGCTCAAGTTGTGCCATAGCGGTCGATTATAATTCGCATTCACTCTTATGCGCGCCGCCCAATACTCCCCCCTGTTGATTGTCGGCTTCATCGTTGCCCTGCTGGTCGGGCTGCCGGTTGCCAGCGTCGGGCTCAACCTGTTTGCCGGCGGCACCAGCAGCACTTGGTTGCACATGGTGCATACCGTGCTTCCCGAATACATCCTCAATTCGCTCTGGCTCTGTCTCGGCGTGGGCTGTGGCGTTGGCGTGCTCGGTGTGGCCACCGCCTGGCTGACCGCTATGCACGACTTTCCTGGTAGACGCCTATTTTCCTGGGCGCTCGTGCTGCCGCTCGCCATGCCGGCCTATGTCATGGCCTACGTCTATACCGATTTCCTCCAATTCGTCGGGCCAGTGCAGACGGCATTGCGTGAAACTTTTGGCTGGGAACATGGCGACTACTGGTTCCCGGACATCCGTACCCTGCCCGGCGCCATGCTAATGTTCGTTTGCGTCCTATACCCCTACGTTTACCTGCTAGCCCGCAGCGCTTTCCTTGAACGCGCCAGCGGCATGCTGGAAGCTGCCCGCACGCTGGGCATGGGTTCCTGGCGCGCCTTCTTTGCCGTCTCGTTGCCGCTCGCCCGGCCGGCCATCGTCGCCGGCGTGGCGCTCGCTTTGATGGAAACGCTGGCCGATTACGGTACGGTGGCCTATTTTGCGGTCAACACCTTTACGACGGGTATTTACCGCGCCTGGTTCTCGCTCGGTGATCGTATTGCCGCCGCCCAATTGGCGGCCATGCTGCTTGGCTTCGTCTTGTTCCTGCTGATGGCCGAAAAAGTGTCGCGTGGTCGGGCACGTTACAACAACACTACCGGCCGCAATCGGCCGATGGCGGGGGCGCGCCTGACTGGTTTTTCCGCCGCATTGGCCGTGCTGGCCTGCGCCTTGCCATTGTTGCTCGGCTTTATCCTGCCGGCCATTTTATTGCTAAAAATGGCGTTGACCGAAGGCGATGCCCAGTTTGGCCAACGCTTTCTGGTGCTCTCCCGCAACAGCTTTGTGCTGGCTGGAAGCACCGCGCTGATCGCTGTTTTTCTCGCCTTGCTGATGGCCTACGGTGCCCGGCTAGCGAAAACCACCTTCGCCAATGCCCTCAACCGCCTGGTCGGCCTCGGTTATGCCGTGCCGGGGGCGGTCATCGCGGTCGGCGTACTGATTCCGGTGACGCGTCTCGACAATTGGCTGGCCGGGCAATGGGAAATCTGGTTCGGCCACAATCCAGGCTTGCTACTGACCGGCGGCATTGCCGCACTGATCTACGCCTATCTGGCGCGCTTTCTTGGCGTGGCGCTGCATACTGTCGAAACAAGCTTGGCCAAGATCACTCCGAACATGGATGACGCGGCGCGTTGTCTTGGACTAGGCCAGAAAGAAACGCTGCGCCGGGTACACGCCCCGATGCTGCGCGGCAGTCTGCTGACGGCCGGTTTGCTGGTATTTGTCGACGTGATGAAGGAGTTGCCGGCAACGCTGGTCATGCGCCCCTTTAATTTCGACACTTTGGCGACGCAGACCTACACGCTGGCTTCGGATGAACGACTGGCTGAGGCTTCGACTGCTGCGTTGGCGATTGTTGCTGTTGGTTTGTTGCCACTGATTGCCTTGTCCCGGCAAATTTCGAACGCCCGCCGGGCTTGAGCCGCCCTGGCTCAGGGTTATTTGCTACTTTTCCAGAAGCCCGGTTTTTTGCTTTCGGGATTCGGTTTGACCGGCTCAGTGGCTTCACTTAAACGCATAAGATCCAGCGTCAATAAATTTGTATCAGTACCGTAGCAGGCGGTGACATCAACTTCTTCGATCAGATGTTCGGGTTCGATTGAGTGTTCTACTGGTGGCGGGGCGCTGGAGAATTCAATAAGGTTGTCGGGTGGCGCAGTGGTTGGCTCTTCGGCGAGTTGCGGAGCAATCGCTTCAATCGGCGTGGTCTCGAATTCGATAATATGACTCGTTGCGCTTGGGCTTGGCCTTTGGCTCGGACTGGCTTCAAGCGACGGTAGCATTTCAGCTCCGTGCAGCAGCAAGAGTTCAACGATAGACTGGTGTCCGCGCCGCTGAGCCAGCCGAAACGGGGCACCCGGACCATCACTGGCAACAGCGTTGATGTTGGCCCCGTGGTTCAGTAATTCACGAACAATCGCTAGGTCGCCTTCGAAGCAGGCCGTGCGCAAAGGCAGGCCGACAAAGCCGTGCATGTCTGCTTCTTCAATATCACAGCCTTCTTCAATGGCCTTGATCACGCCACTGAGAAGGCCTTCGCGAATCGCCACGATGAGTTTGCTGGCGGTGAAATTTTTTTCTGCCATCTTGCCAAATCCTCCAATTGCCGGTCGAGAGTTTAGGGGAAAGCCGGCAATTTGACGAGAAAGCGATTATTTGAAGCCGGCCCGATCAAAAATAATCTGCGCCTTGGCCTGATACATGGCCAGATTTTTGACGGGTAACTTGTCCGCCTTGAACTTGCCCAGCGACTCCAGTGCCGGGTTGGCAACCTTGACGCTTTCAACGACTGGCCATTCATTGTTGCCATCGGCAAAGTACCGTTGCGCTGAATCAGAGGCCAGATATTCCAGGAATTTGACGGCAGCCTCCTTGTGTGGCGCCGTTTTCAGCATGCCGCCACCGGATATGTTGATATGCGTCCCGGTCGTGGCCTGGTTTGGCCAGACGACGCCGACCTTCTCCATCATTTTTAGCTCTTCTGGCTTGGTCGACCGCAGCAGTCGGGCAACATAGTAGGTGTTGGCCAAGGCGACGCCGCATTCGCCGGCTGAGACCGCTTTGATCTGGTCAGTGTCGCCGCCTTTGGGCGCCCGGGCAAAATTAGCAACCATGCCGCGTGCCAGTTCTTCTGCTTTGGCTTCGCCATCGTGGGCAATGATCGAAGCCATCAGCGATAAATTGTAGGGGTGGGAGCCGGAGCGCGAACAGACCTTGCCTTTTAACTTGGGGTTGGCCAAGTCAGCGTAATTCTGCACATCCTCAGCTTTGATGGTCGATTTATTGAAAACGATGACGCGGGCCCGAGTCGAGAAAGAAAACCAGTCTTCCGTCCGCAAATACTCGGGAATACGCGATTCCAAGGTTTTCGAACTCACCGGGGCAAACAAGCCAAGCTCATGCGCTTTGGCCAGACGAGCTGCGTCTACAGTGAGGAAAATATCGGCCGGGCTGTTAGCTCCCTCGTTTTTGATTCGCTCGAGCAACTCTTCTTCCTTGCCCTCGATACGATTGATCTTGATCCCGGTTTGCTGCGAGAAGGCGGTATAAAGCGCTTCGTCCGTTTGGTAGTGCCGAGCAGAGTAGAGATTAAGAATTTTTTCTTCTGCCAGACTGGTCTGCGACAGTGTCGCAAGCGCAGCGGCGAACAGGGTGGATGTCAACTTCATACTGAATGCTCCAAGTTAAGATGAGAATGCTTCCAGTTTACTAAGTAGCTTTCGTTTTGTAAATGAGAAACGTTATTAAATGTAAGCGAAAAAAAAGCGGCTTGATCGCCGCTTCGTTTCAGTTACCGTTGAGGATTCGTCGAGCGCCATCGTAGCGCTTCATCCAGTAACTATTATCCATATTCTCGACACGAACTTCAGCGCCGGTGCGTGGCGCATGCAGGAAGTGGTTGTCGCCGAGATAAATGCCGACATGCGAAAAAGTGCGGCGCATGGTATTGAAGAAAACGAGGTCACCCGGTTTAAGCTGGCTTGAATCAATCTGCTGGCCAACCTCGCTCATTTCCCGAGCTGTCCTGGGTAGGGAGGTGCCAATGCTGTCCTTGAACACCAGTCGAACAAAACCGCTACAGTCCAGTCCGCTATCTTCGTCGTTGCCGCCAAAGCGATAACGGACGCCCACCAGTTTGAGGCCTTGCAGAATGACATCCTGCGCCGCGTTGGTGTAACGTTCAAAAAAAGACTGCTGTTCTTCGGTTTTGCGACTCAGCTCAGCGGCTGTAGACGCGCTGATTGTCCCGGTGATCAGGGCGGTGGCCAGAAAAATTGAAGATATAACTTTTCGCATAGAGGCCGAATATATTTCAAATTGATGTAACTGTAAATACGCCGGTGCAAAAAACACCGCTTTTAACTATGTTCATAATCCGTAATTATGAATACAATTTCCTTCCCAAGGAGTGAGGATCGCTATGAATTCCTTCAAGGCACTACTGATTGAGGAACGCGACGGCAAGGTGAGCAGCGGTTTTGTCCGGATGGATGAGCCCGCGCTTGATGCTGGTAGCGTGACGATTCGGGTCGCCTACTCAAGCATCAATTACAAGGATGCTTTGGCGGCAACGGGCACGGGAAAAATTATCCGTCGCTTTCCCTGTGTTGGTGGTATCGATCTGTCTGGTACGGTCATCGAGAGTGCAGATCCGTTATTTAAATCGGGTGATCAAGTCATTGCGACAAGTTTTGATATTGGCGTCGCGCATCACGGTGGTTACGCAGAAATCGCCCGCGTGCCGGGCGACTGGGTCGTGCCATTGCCGGCCGGGCTGAGTTTGTTTGATGCCATGGCGCTGGGAACGGCAGGGTTCACTGCCGCCCTCGGTATTGTCCGGATGGAAGAAAACGGCCTGTACCCGGAAAAAGGGGCGGTTATTGTGACTGGCGCCACCGGTGGGGTGGGTAGCTTAGCGGTTGATATGTTGGCCCAGCGCGGCTATCACGTCGTCGCGCTGACCGGCAAGGAAAGTGAAGCCTCCTATCTGCGTGACTTGGGGGCGGCCGAAGTCATGTTGCGGCAGAGTCTTGACCTGAGCAAAATTCGGCCACTTGACCGTGGTCGCTGGGCGGGTGCGGTCGACAATCTGGGGGGCGATATCCTGGCCTGGATCGCCAGCACGATGGAGCAGGGTGGAACGATCGCCAGCATTGGTCTGGCGGCGAGCATGTCGCTAAACACAACAGTGGCGCCGTTTATTCTGCGCGGTGTTTCCTTGCTAGGTATTGATTCGGGGTATATCCGCGAGCCTTATCGCAGTGGGGTCTGGCAGCGTTTGGCCACTGATTTGCGACCGCCGCATCTGGCCGCGATGGCACGGCGGATTCCCTTTGATGATTTACCGGCAGCTTTCGGTGAATATATTGCTGGCCGGGCCAAGGGCCGCGCGGTGGTGGAAATTGCCGGAGGTTGATGTGGCGGCTTTGCCGCGCATCCTGATGGTTGATGACTCACGGGTCGTCAGAATGTCGATTATTCGCCATCTGAAAGGGGTTTACGAGGTTCGTGAAGAGAGTGACGGCGAGGCTGCATGGCAATCGCTGGTGTTGGATCACTCAATCCGGGCCGTTATTTCCGATATTCAGATGCCGAAATTGACCGGCTATGAGCTGCTGGAGAGAGTTCGCACATCGAAATTGCGTCGACTGCAGCAACTGCCATTTATTCTGGTTTCCGGTGAGGAAACCGAAGAGGAGCGAGCCAAAGCGCAGGCCTTGGGTGTTTCTGATTTCGTCACCAAAGGCGCTGGTAGTGCCGAGATTCTCTCCCGTTTGAATAATTTGCTCGCCTTGTCGAGCGCCCAGGAAAACCTTGATGCGGGTCGTGATCAGATGGTTCAGAATCCGGTCAGTGGCTTGTTTACCCGAAAATTTATTGAGCAGCAGACGGCACAGGCACTGTCACACTCGGCGCGTCATGGTGTTGAGACTAGCGTGATGGTTCTGGGTTTTGATCGATTTGAAGGCATGCGTGAACGACTCGGTGCACAGATTGCCGAAGATGTTGCAACGCGTTTTGCCAAAATGCTGGCCGGAAAAATGCGCCAGGAGGACAGTCTTGGTCATTTTGGGGCGGGTCAATACGCCGTAGTTTCGCCGGGAACCGCTGTGGCATTCTGTGTGACTTTTGCTGAACGAGTGCGTCAGGCGGTTGAGTTGGCTCGTCTTTCAGTACAGGGCCAGATGGTTGCGGTGACTGTCAGTATTGGTTTGGCCAGTGTGCCGGTTGATCAGGTGAGTTCGGCTGGTGCGCTGCTGGATCTTGCCGGGCAGCGGATGCTGGCAGCTATGGATGGTGGTGGAAATCGAACCGAGTCGGGTGGTGTATTACCAGCTTCACGGCCGATTTCGCTGAATCATGCGCTGGAATTACTTGCGGCAAACCGGCCTGGGCCGGTAAAGCCGCATCTTGAGGTGTTGGGTCGGCAGTTACTGCCGTTGTTGCGTTTGATGGATCAGGAATTGGGTTTGACTTTGCCGATGGCAGAGATCGAACGTCGTTTGAGTGAGCGGAGTTCTTAAAAAATTCAATCCGTTCAGTATTTTGTGGTGCAGGAAAACTAAATAAAAAGGGATCTTCTTTATGGCGACTTACAAAGAGTTTCACCAGCGTTCCATTGAAAAACCGGATGAGTTTTGGACCGAACAGGCCCAGCTTATTGACTGGAATGAACCGTTCACTCAGGTGTGCGACTATTCCCGTCCGCCGTTTGCCAAGTGGTTTGTCAACGGCAAAACCAATCTGTGTCATAACGCGGTTGACCGTCATGCGGCCAAGCGCCCGAATGATCGAGCGCTGATTTTCATCTCGACTGAAACTGACGAAGAGACGGTTTACAGCTTTGCCGAGTTGCAGCGGGAAGTTGAGCGCATGGCAGCGATCTACAAGAGCTTAGGCGTCAAGCGTGGCGACCGTGTGCTGATTTATATGCCGATGGTGGCGCAGGCCTGCTTCGCCATTTTGGCTTCAGCCCGTATCGGTGCCATTCACTCAGTGGTTTTTGGTGGTTTCGCTTCTGGTTCGCTGGCCACCCGCATCGACGATGCCAAGCCGGTGCTGATTGTTTCCTCTGACGCCGGCATGCGCGGTGGCAAGGCGGTGCCTTACAAGAATTTGCTTGATGAGGCTATCGAGCTGGCCGAACACAAGCCGACCAAGGTGCTAATGATCGACCGTGGCCTGGACAAGGCCTACAACAAGGTGGCTGGTCGGGACGTTGACTACGCCACCTTGCGCACCCAGTTCATGGATGCTCAGGTGCCGTGCGAGTGGTTGGAGTCATCCGAGCCGTCCTACATTCTTTACACCTCAGGCACGACTGGCAAGCCGAAGGGCGTTCAGCGCGATACCGGCGGTTACGCCGTAGCGCTGGCTTCCTCGATGAAGCATATCTACTGCGGTGGCGAGGGTGAAACCTTTTTTTCCACGTCCGACATCGGCTGGGTGGTCGGTCACTCCTACATCATCTACGGCCCGCTGATTGCTGGTATGGCCACAGTGATGTACGAAGGCACCCCACTACGGCCGGATGCGGGTATCTGGTGGAAGATCGTTGAGAAGTACAAGGTCAACGTCATGTTCTCGGCGCCGACCGCTGCTCGCGTGCTGAAGAAGCAGGATCCGGCCTTCATGCACAAGTACGATCTGTCTTCGCTCAAGCACATCTTCATGGCAGGCGAGCCGCTTGATCAACCGACGCACGAGTGGTTCATGACCGAACTGCAAAAGCCGGTAATCGACAATTACTGGCAGACCGAAACCGGCTGGCCAATGCTGGCTGCTTTGCCCGGTGTGGAAAATACGCCGATCAAGTACGGTTCGCCAAGCTTCCCGGTCTACGGCTATAACCTGCAGATTTTCCGCGAAGATGGTTCGGTTTGCGGTGCCAACGAAAAGGGTATTGCCGCAGTGATTCCGCCGTTGCCGCCGGGTTGTTTGACGACGGTTTGGGGGCAGGATGACCGCTTTGTCAGCACCTATTTCAATCTGTTCACCGATCCGCTGGTTTATTCTTCCTACGATTGGGCAATCAAGGATGATGATGGTTATTTCACCATTCTGGGTCGTACTGATGACGTGATCAACGTCGCCGGCCATCGCCTCGGGACGCGTGAAATTGAAGAAGCGATCCAGAATCACCCAGCCATTGCCGAAGTCGCTGTGGTCGGTGTTGAAGACAAGCTGAAGGGTCAAGTGCCAATGGCTTTCGCCGTCGTCAAGGATGCTTCCAAAGTGGCGACGCCCGAGCAGGTCAAAGCGCTGGAAAAAGAAGTGTTTGGTACGGTCGACAGTATTTTGGGCGCAATTGGCCGTCCGGCCCGTGTCCACTTTGTCACTGGTTTGCCAAAAACCCGTTCTGGCAAGATGTTGCGCCGTTCACTGCAGGCGCTGGCCGAAGGCCGTGATCCGGGCGATCTGACGACGATCGACGATCCTTCAACGCTGGAGCAAATCAAGAACGCACTGGTGAACTAATCTCGCTTGCGTTGCTGTTAAAACCCGCTGGTGCAAGCCGGCGGGTTTTTTTATGCCTATCTTTACGCCTGTTTGGTAATAATCCTGGCTGGGGCAGGGTGATAGAATGCAGGCCAGTCCTACATTCCCGCTATTTCAAGTACATGATTTACGAAACCGTTGCTGCCGTCGACCTGGGTTCCAACAGCTTCCGCCTGCAAGTTGGGCGGGTGGTTGATAACCAGATTTATACGCTGGACTCTATGAAAGAGCCGGTTCGGTTGGCTTCCGGTCTGACTGCAGACAAACTGCTCGATCTGCCGGCTCAAGCGAGGGCGCTCGATGCTTTGCGCCGTTTTGGTGAGCGCTTGGGTGGGCTGGATGGCGGTGCTGTCCGTGCTGTGGCGACCAATACGCTGCGTGTGGCGAAAAATGCTTCCGATTTTTTGCCGCAGGCAGAAGAGGCGCTTGGTTTCCCCATCGAAATCATCGCGGGACGTGAAGAGGCGCGTTTGATTTACATCGGCGCTTCGCATTCCTTGCCTATGGTGGCCCATAAACGACTGGTTGTTGATATCGGTGGCGGTTCAACTGAATTCATCATTGGCAAGCGGCACGATCCGCAGCTAATGGAGTCGCTCTATATGGGCTGCGTCAGTTACACGCTGCGTTTCTTTCCGGATCGCAAGATCGACAAGCTTCGCTTGCGCCAGGCGCAAATCGCGGCGGCCAAGGAAATTGAGCTGATCGCCCACGATTATCAGCGTCTGGGTTGGAAAGAGGCGGTTGGTTCCTCTGGTTCGGCGCGGGCGATTGCCGATGTGCTGGAAATGAATGGCTTGAACCCGAATGGTGAGAGCGGTATTACCCGTGTCGGGCTGGAAAAGTTTTGCGTCTTGTTGATCAAGGCGGGGTCTGCCGAGGCGCTTGATTTGCCGGGCGTAAGGGGTGACCGTTTGCCCGTGCTTCTCGGGGGTGTCGCCATTATGTCGGCAGTGTTCGAGGAATTGGATATTGAGAAGATGACCTACGCCGATGGCGCTTTGCGCCTAGGCGTGCTCTACGATCTGCTCGGTCGTTTTCATCACCTTGATATGCGTGATTCGACGGTGGCGCAATTCCGTCGCCGTTATCAGGCAGAGGCGGATCAGGCGGAACGGGTTGAAGCCACCGCTTTGTCGGCTTTGACCCAACTGGCCGAAGGAGCGCCAACCGAGTCGGATCTGCAGTTTTTATCGTGGGCGACGCGTTTGCACGAGATCGGAATTTCCGTCGCGCATAATGCCTATCACAAGCACGGTGCTTACATTTTGACCTATGCCGACATGCCGGGTTTCTCCAAAAAAGATCAGGCGCGGCTGGCGATGCTGGTGCTGGGTCATCGTGGCAAGTTGGAAAAAATTAAGAGCATTCCTGCGGTCGACAGTGCTTGGCGGCTAATTTTCTGTTTGCGTCTGGCTGTTCTGCTACATCGCACCCGCGATGATCGCGCCTTGCCGGCCTGGCACGTCAGTTTGCTCGGCAACGGGTTCAAGCTTGATCTGCCTTGTGAGTGGCTGGCAGCCAACCCGTGGACGGCGGCGGCGCTCAATGAAGAGGCCGCTGTCTGGCGCCAGATCGGGCGTGAGTATGCAGTCAATGTCAATTTGCCGGAGAAGCTTGCATGAACGAGACTCCCCGTCTGCAAGTTGAGTCGGGGAATGTAGTCTTGTCCGGGCAATGGACGCTGGCGGCCATGTTGCCGCACCTGAGTCAGCTTCGTGAGCAACTCGCCGAGCAGTGCAAAGATGTTGAGCGCTGGGATCTTTCAGCCCTGAATCGACTGGATAGTGCAGCAGCTGTTTTGCTCTGGCGAGCCTGGGGCAACGCCTGGCCAGTGAAACTTGAAATATCGCCGCTGCATCGGCAGGTGCTGGCGCGCGTCGCCGAATTGCCGCAGGAAATTACGGCGCCGCCCACCCAGCCTTTCCATCCGATCGAGTATATCGGCAATCTGCTGCTCAAGGCATGGGGAAACCTGCGTGGAATAATTACCCTGTTTGGTCAGTTGCTGCTCGATATTGGTTTTCTGTGCCGCCATCCGGGCGATATTCCTTGGCGGGAATTTGCCGCCAATGTCTACAAGTCCGGCGCACAAGCCTTGCCGGTGACCGCGCTGGTTGGTTTTTTAATCGGCATCACGATCAGTTATCTGTCGGCCTTGCAGTTAAAAAACTTTGGCGCCGATTTGTTTATCGTCAATATTCTCGGCGTTTCCATTGTTCGGGAGTTGGGGCCGGTGTTGGTGGCCGTGCTGGTGGCCGGTCGCTCCGGTTCCGCGATGACCGCGCAAATCGGTGTAATGCGGGTGACTGAGGAAATCGATGCGCTGTCGACGATGGGCATCTCGCGCACCATCCGCGTGGTTTTACCCAAAATTATCGGGTTGACCGTAGCAATGCCCCTGATTGTACTTTGGGCCTCAGGTGTGGCACTGTTTGGTGGCATGCTGGCGGCGATGCTGCAACTCGATTTGTCGCTAAGCTTTTTCTTTGAAAGCCTGCCGCGCGCCCTGCCGGTGGCCAACCTGTTTATCGGCTTAGGTAAAGGCGTGGTTTTTGGTTTCATTATTTCACTGGTTGCCTGCTATTTTGGTCTCCACGTCAAACCCAATACCGAAAGCCTGTCAGCCAATACCACCAGCGCGGTGGTGACTGCAATCACCACGGTCATTCTGGTCGATGCAATCTTCGCTGTGTTCACGCGCCATATCGGCGTGCCGCAGCTATGAACCAGCCAGCCATCGTTGAACTGTCCGGCATCAGCACTGCGTTTGGCCGGAACTTTGTGCATCGCGATCTGAATTTGCGGGTTGAGGTAGGGCAGATTGTCGGTTTGCTGGGCGGTTCGGGCAGCGGCAAAACAACCCTGCTGCGCGAAATGCTCGGTCTGCTCCGGCCCACAGCCGGTAGCGTCAGCTTGTTCGGGGTTGATCTGAATGATCCCGACGCGCTCACTCAGCGGCAAGTGCGGCGTCGCCTGGGCATGCTTTTCCAGCATGGTGCATTGTTTTCTGCGCTTTCCGTCTTCGACAACATTGCCTTCCCTTTGCGCGAGTTACGTTGTCTGGATGAGGACTGGATTCGCCGTCTGGTTCACCTCAAACTGGCCATGGTCGAAATGGACGCAACCCATGGCAAGTTGATGCCGGCCGAACTCTCTGGTGGCATGGTCAAACGCGTTGCATTGGCACGCGCCTTGGCCCTTGAGCCCGAGTTGTTGTTGCTCGACGAGCCAACCAGCGGCCTTGATCCGGATCGCAGCCAGAATTTTGTTGAACTGGTCGGCGCACTCCAGAAGGCGCTTGGCCTGACGGTGGTCATGGTGACGCACGACCTGAATACCCTGGCGGGTTTAGCCAGCCATGTGGCCGTGCTGGCTGATCAACACATTATCGCCTTCGGCCCGAAGGACCAGGTGATGACGGTCGATCACCCCTTTGTCACCGGCTTTTTTGGCGCAGATCGTCGGAAACTGCTTTAATAAGCACTCATGGAAAATAAATCCCACGCCTTCGTTGCCGGCCTATTCGCGCTTCTGCTCGGGGCGGCAGTTATTCTCGCCATTTATTGGCTGGGTGGCAGCAAGGAGGCAACGCACGACTATGTGGTCGTCACTAAACAAAATATTGGCGGACTGAACCCGCAGGCGCAGGTTCGTTATCGTGGTATCCGGGTTGGAAAAGTTAGCGACATCCGGCTCGATCCGGACGACTACAGCAATATTCTGGTCACCATTTCGGTCACAGAGGATGTGCCTTTGACGCTGGGAACCGTGGCTAAGTTGAACTATCAGGGCGTTACTGGTTTGGCCCATATTTTGTTACTGGAGACCGGCAAGGAAATCGGGCGACTTGAGCCGAATGACGATAATCCACCCCGGATCACGATGATTCCTTCATTGCTCGAAGAGCTCGGTGAAACAGGTATGGCTACCTTGCGTCAGGCGCGCCAGGTGATGACCAGCGCCAACAGCATGCTTAACGAAGAAAACCGGCAGCATCTGAATGCCACGCTGGTCAATCTCGAAGCTGCTTCAGCCAACATGAAGCCGGTGCTGGAGAATTTGAATGGCACACTGACACAAGTAAAAAAACTACTTGATGATCAGAATGTGAAAAAGCTTTCACAAGCCGCCGGCGAAGCGGGCCCATTGCTGGCTGATACGCGCCTTTTGATTGGCAAAATGCAGGCCGCAACGGATAAATTCGACGTTGCCATCGGCGATGCCTCAGCCGGTGGAACATCCGCCCTGATGCCTCGTCTAAATGAGTTGGCGAGTGATTTTTCCATGACTTCACGACAGTTGAGCCGTGTTTTGCGCATTCTTGAAGATTCGCCGCAAGGCTTGGTATTTGGCGCACCCGCCTTGCCGGCGGGGCCGGGTGAGGCAGGGTTTTCTGCCAGTGGGGACAAATAGCATGCGCAGCTTGGTGATGCTAAGCCTTTGTCTTTCCCTTGCCGCTTGCTTCACGGCCGGTAAGCGTGGCGAGAATAGCTTGGCTGTATACGATTTAGGCCTATCCCCCGTGCGGCTGATCGTGGGTGAAAGAAACCCGCCAATGGCGCTGGAGGTGCGAGCGCCGCTCTGGTTTGATGCCTTGGGTATTGAATATCGGCTGGCTTATACGGATGCTTCGCGTTTGCGCGAATATGGCCGCGCCCGCTGGGCTGGGCCTCCGGCGCAGTTGATCCAGCAACGGTTGATGCAGCAGTTGGGTTTGACGGCTGCCGGGCAGGGACGCACTAATTGTGTCTTACGGGTTGAGATAACCGAGTTTAGTCAGGTGTTCACCAGCCCAGAAAGCAGCAAAGGGATCTTGCAGGGCAGGGCGCAGTGGCTTGATCGCTCGCGAAAGCAACTTGCCGAGATGGAATTGAATATTGAAAAAGTTGCGCCAAGTCCTGATTCTCGTGGTGGCGTCAGTGCCCTGCAATTGGCATCCGAACAACTGGCGATTGATTTGCTCGCCTGGGAAAAACGATTGCGAGCAGCCGGGAAAGCCACAGTATGTGCCGGTTAGTCGGCAACGATACGTTCGGCAATACGCTTTTTGAGATCGGTGAGGTTGTCGTCAAAATGGTTGTAATGCATCAGCGAAAGTCCGAAAACGCAGGCATAGAGCAGCAAGCTGCGGCTCTTTGCTTCTGCGTCGGACATGCCTGCAGCAACAAACAGCTTGCGCGTGCACTCCAACCGATAAAGGTCAACCGACTCAACCACCGTCGCCGCCTGCGTATCGTGGCGCGCCCAGTCGCGCACCGCCAGTTCGATCAGCATGCCCTTGCGATTGCGGTTAGCCCCATAAAGCTCAATCGCGTAATGCAGTTGATCACGCTCTTTGCCGGGAGTAACCGCGGTCGTTTTCTCGATATCGCGAATACGGCCATCTTTCCATTGTTCCAACAACGCGTCGAGCAAGGCCTGCTTGTCTTTGAAGTGCCAGTAAAAGCTGCCTTTCGTCACGCCGCAATGCTTGGCCAAGACCTCTACGCGCAAGCCCGAGACGCCCTCTTTCGCCAACACGTCGACGGCCGATTCGATCCAGCGCTCGCGGTCGAGTTGGGGGCGCGGCGTTTGTGCTTCGCCACGCGCCTTGGCTGGCGTTGTTTTTAATGAGGACTTGACAGGTTTATTTTCCATACGCTACCGTATGTCTTTTCCATACGACACAGTATGGGCATTGTGCGGATTGAGTCGGCTTCTGTCAAACAGGCAGCCTAGTTTAAATAAGAGTTACGAGTACAAAGGAGATGCTTATGAAAATTCTCGTCCCCGTCAAACGGGTAGTTGATTACAACGTCAAGGTCCGCGTCAAAGCCGACGGCTCAGGTATCGACCTGGCCAACGTCAAGATGAGCATGAACCCCTTCGACGAAATCGCCATCGAAGAAGCCGTGCGCCTCAAAGAAGCCGGCATCGCCAGCGAAGTCATCGCCGTCTCCTGCGGCGTCACCGCCTGCCAGGAAACCCTGCGCACCGCCATGGCCATTGGTGCCGATCGCGGCATCCTGGTTGAAACTGATGTTGAACTGCAACCACTCGCCGTCGCCAAACTCCTGCAAGCCCTCTGCGCCAAAGAACAACCGCAACTCGTCATCTGCGGCAAACAAGCCATCGACGACGACGCCAACCAGACCGGGCAGATGCTCGCCGCCCTGCAAAACTGGCCGCAAGCCACCTTTGCCTCGAAAGTCGTCATCGCCAATGGCAAGGCCACGGTCACCCGCGAAATCGACGGCGGCCTCGAAACCCTCGAAATCGGCCTGCCAGCCGTCGTCAGTACCGACCTGCGCCTGAATGAGCCGCGCTACGCGACGCTGCCCAACATCATGAAAGCCAAGAAAAAGCCGCTCGAAACCGTTAAACCAGCTGACCTTGGTGTCGACGTCACGCCGCGCCTAACCACCCTCAAAGTCAGCGAGCCAGCCAAACGCTCGGCCGGCATCCGGGTTGCCGACGTCGCCGAACTCGTCAACAAACTCAAGAACGAAGCCAAGGTGATCTGATCATGACCATTCTCGTTATTGCCGAACACGACCAGAACAGCCTCAAAGCTGCCACCCTCAACACCATTACCGCCGCCAGTAAAATCGGTGGTGACCTACACGTCCTGGTCGCCGGTACCGCCTGCTCGGGCGCCGCCCAGCAAGCAGCCCAGCTCCAGGGCGTGACCAGCGTCAAAGTTGCTGACGCCGCCCACTACCAAAGCCAGACCGCCGAAAACCTCACCGCCTTGATCATCGCCCACGCTGCCGGCTATACCCACATCCTCGCCCCGGCCACCACCTTCGGCAAAAACCTGCTGCCGCGCGTCGCCGCACTCCTCGATGTCGGCCAGATCTCCGAAATCACCGGTGTTGAATCACCAGACACCTTCATTCGCCCGATCTACGCTGGCAATGCCCTGGCTACCGTGCAGAGCGCTGACAAAATCAAAGTCATCACCGTCCGCAGCACCGCCTTTGAACCGGCCATCACCGGTGGCAACGCACCGATCGAAGCCATCGCTGCAGCAGCTGACACCGCTCAATCGACACTAACCCACCGCGAACTGACCAAATCCGAACGGCCCGAACTCGGCGCTGCCAAGATCATCGTCTCAGGCGGGAGAGGACTGGGTAGCGGCGAGAACTACCACAAGCTGCTCGAACCGCTCGCCGACAAGCTCGGTGCGGCGCTCGGAGCCAGCCGTGCTGCGGTCGACGCTGGATTTGTGCCAAATGACTACCAGGTCGGTCAGACCGGCAAAATTGTCGCGCCACAGCTTTACATCGCGGTCGGTATCTCCGGCGCGATCCAGCATTTGGCCGGCATGAAGGAGTCGAAAGTCATCGTCGCCATCAACAAAGATCCGGATGCACCGATCTTTCAGGTGGCGGATTACGGGCTGGTCGGGGATTTGTTTGAGCTCGTGCCGCAGTTGGTAAGCGCAGTCGGCTAACACCATAAAGCTAACAGTTGGCACTAGAATAGCCGGGTGAATTTACCGGATACATTACTGAGCGAAGAATGGTACTGGGCGGCTTGGACCGTCTGGCTACTGTTTTTCGCCCAAAGTTTTTGGCGAGCGCCTTGGCGCCGCTTAAAAGATTCCACGCAGTTAAATGTCTGGCTTGGTTTAATTGTTTTGCTGACGGTGATCTGGAGTCTGAAAGCCGGGGTCAAGCCAGGATTGGGGCTTCATATGCTCGGGGCGACGGTGTTCACCCTCAGTTTCGGGCCTCGTCTGGCCTTCGTTGGCCTGTCGCTGGTCACGGCGGGCATTACATTGAATGGTGATAGCGGATTTTTCGCCTTCGGGGCGAACGCGCTTTTATTGGCCGGGTTGGGTGTGGCGTTCAGCCAATTTTTTTATCGCCTTTTTTTTCGCTTGCTGCCCAAACATTTTTTTGTGTACATATTTGTCCAAGGCTTTTTCGGAGCCGCCCTGACGATTTTTTGTGTCGGATTTTCGATCACGCTGTTTCTTGCGCTGGCCGGCGCTTACTCGTGGGACTACCTGATCACTGAGTATTTCCCCTATTTCTTGCTTCTAAGCTTCTCCGAAGCTTGGTTATCCGGCATGATGATGACACTTTTTGTCGTCTATCGCCCTGATTGGGTGATAACCTTCGACGATTCAAGTTATCTGGTCGATAAATAATGATTACAATTCCAGAAATACTCTGCCATCGGGGGCTGTGCCGTTGAGTTGCTCGGTTTTTCGTGTTTCTCTGCCACTTATTTTGCTGTCACTTTCAGGTGGTGTGTCGGCTGTTGGACTCGGTGAGTTGCGTGGTCAACCGGCCTTGGGTGAGCGATTGCAACTGAGCATTGTTTTGCTCGGTGCCGACAAGCAAGTGCTTGATGCGACATGTTTTCGTTTGATTCAACCTTCGGGAGCCGGTGATCTGCCCTGGCTGAAGAAGGCCGCCATGAGTATTCGTAAATCGACACCGCCGGTGTTGGAAATTCGTTCTGAAATTCCGCTGCGTGAGCCGATTATGCAATTGGCCGTGCAGATGACCTGCGGTGTTGAGGTTTCGCGAGAATATGTTCTGCTCGCATCGCCGCTCAATGATGCCTCCCCAGTCGTTGCCACCCCACGTCCTGAGAGTGAAATACAGCGTGAAATGCAGCGCGCACCGGTTCAAGTTGCGCCGAGAGTGGTTCGGCCACGCCCAACGCCTGTTGAGCCGATTGACGTGCTTCCCCGTTTGAAACCGCAAGGTTTTGAAAAGCGCGCAGCATCAGTTCGTTTGCCGGATCGGTTGCCGGTGGCCGGCGAGCCGTCGTTGCGCTTGGCAAACGAGCTTCTATCGTGGCGTGGTGGTGCGGCAGAGGCGAAAGAGCCGCAACGCGAAATTTTGCGCCTGGAGTTCCGCATGTTGTCGGCACTGCATGAGCAAGTGACGACACAAATGGCGACAGCGGAAAAGCTGCGCAATATGGAATCCACGCTGGTTGAGTTGCAGCAACGGACCACGGATTTCGCGCAGCGAGTTGAAAAAACTGGTTCTGGACCCACTGCTACCGTCACGGACGCACCAGCCCAAAAAACCGCATTGCCGGCAAATCAGCCGCCTTTGTCTTCTCAGTCAGCGCCGTCGATCCCCGCTGCTCCAGCTGTCAAGCCGTCGCCCGTCGTTCCGCCGCCGCATGTGGCCTCTGCCAAGAGTTCGTCCTGGCTTTCCGAGTGGAGTTTGTACGGCGGTGTCTTGGGCGCGCTTCTTGGTGTGGTCGGTTGGCTGGGTTGGCGAAAGTATCGCGAACGTCAGCAGGCGCTTGTCATGTCCGAGGATGAATTTCCGCTCGAATCTCCGGAAATGGAAGTTGATCCGCAACGGAAAGATGAACGGGAGGAATTGGGTGGCGTTGATTTGAATGTCGAACCCGCCGTCATGGGTATGCCCATGCAGGTTGATCTGCATCTTGACGGTGGTGAAGATAACAATGCGAATGAAGTGGTCGCCTCGGTAAATCCTTCACCGGTTGCACATGACCCCTTGATGTCAATTAGCGCTGCTACGGTCGACGAGCATTTTGAAGCAAATCCGGTGATGGAACTAGCGGACATCATGCTGTCCTTCGGTCGCGTCAAAGGTGCTGCGCAGGCTTTGCAGGAATACATCGACAATAATCCGCAGGAAGCCTTGCAGCCGTGGATTCGCTTAATGGATGTTTACCGGATGGCCGGCATGCGCGCTGAGTTTGAGAGCGTGGCGTCGAGTCTGAATCAAAACTTCAATGTTGAAGTTCAGAGCTGGGAGGCCACGCAGCCGGCTTCTGGTGGTGAAATGGTTGATCTGGTGCTAGACGAAGTTGCGCCTCCGCCGGTTGCTCCCCACCCACAATCACTTGAAGATATGCCGCGCATTATTGCGATGGTTTGTGAACTTTGGCCGACCGGCGATGTGGTTGGCTATCTCTACCAGTTGTTACGCGACAACCGAGGTGGAAAACGCCTTGGTTTTGCCCTTCCTGTTGTTGAGGAAATACTTTTCCTTGTTGAGCTTAAAGAAACCTCTAACCGAATTGAATAGAAAGAAGCCGTCACATGAGTGAATACATTGCCCCGCTGAAAGACATTCGTTTTGTCATGCAGGAATTAGCCGGTTTGGAGCAGGTTGTTGCCTTGCCTGGCTGCGAGGAAGCCTCCCAGGATGTGATTGATGCCATTCTCGACGAGGCTGCCAAGTTTGCTGGTGCCGTACTGTCGCCGCTAAATCGTGTTGGCGACCGCGATGGCGCCAAATGGAAAGACACTGTCGTCACGACCTCGCCGGGATTCAAAGAAGCTTACCGCCAGTTTGTCGATAACGGCTGGAATGGCTTGGGGTGCGATCCAGAGTTTGGTGGTCAGGGCTTGCCGAAGCTATTGTCCACCGCCGTCAGTGAAATGTGGAAGGCGTCCAACCATGCCTTCTCGCTGTGTCCGATGCTAACGCAAGGCGCTATCGAAGCGCTCATGATTGCCGGTACGGACGAGCAAAAAGCAGCCTATCTGCCGAATCTGGTTTCTGGCGAATGGACGGGGACGATGAATCTGACCGAGCCTTCTGCCGGGTCAGATCTAGCCGCAGTGCGCAGCCGTGCGGAGCCAGTTGGCGATGGTACTTTCAAAATTTTCGGCCAGAAAATTTTTATTACCTATGGCGAACACGATATGACGGATAACATTATCCATCTCGTGCTGGCGCGAACGCCGAATGCGCCGGAAGGCGTCAAAGGTATTTCATTGTTTGTCGTGCCCAAGTTTTTACTTAAGGCCGATGGTTCGCCAGGTGAGCGCAACGACGCCTATTGTGTTTCGATTGAACACAAACTTGGTATTCACGGCAGCCCGACGGCTGTTCTCGCTTTTGGTGACAACGGTGGGGCGATTGGCACCCTAGTCGGCGAAGAAAACCGTGGTCTCGAATACATGTTCATCATGATGAACGCGGCGCGTTTCAACGTGGGACTGGAAGGTCTGGGTGATGCCGAGCGGGCCTATCAGCGCGCCGTGGCTTATGCGAGGGATCGTGTTCAGGGAACTGAAGTCGGTGTCCGCGGTGGTCCGAAGGTGCCAATCATTAAACATCC
>Ga0136636_10000103_pt1 | contig 32680 bp, 32 predicted proteins | sample AntDrymUQ8522106_2_FD_104653 | JGI IMG/M metagenome (GOLD analysis project Ga0136636, IMG submission 104653) | Polar desert sand microbial communities from Dry Valleys, Antarctica - metaG UQ852 (21.06) | ecosystem: Environmental > Terrestrial > Soil > Desert | place: Antarctica: Dry Valley... | reverse complement strand
GGGTGGCCGCATCGAGATCATCCGCGGACTCATCGAGCACGCGACAGGCCAGCTCGGCCCAGCGTGCATCGGACGGGGTCGGATCGCCTGGCTCGGCTGCTTGCTTGCGCTCGTTCATCGCAGATCCTCCAGACGTGGGCGCAGCGCGGCCAGCGCACGCGACAGATGGGTCTTCACGCTGCCCTCGCTACAGCCCATCGCAGCCGCTGTCTGGGCGACATCCAGCCCTTCCCAAATGCGCAGCAGGAAGGTCTGTCGCTGGCGCAACGGCAGGGCGCGCAGGGCGGCTTCCAGCGCGGCCCGCGTCTGCCCATCGGCCATGCGCAGCAAGGGGCCGGGATCGCCCGGGTCGGCGACCTGCTCCAGCGGATCCTCCTCGTTCTCGTCGGCGCGGCGACCGAACCACACGCGCCAGCGCCGGCGCACCTGGCTGCGACGGTGGAAATCGAGGATGCGACTGTCGAGCACGCGGTGAAACAGCGGCGGCCATTCGTCCTCGGGCTTGTCTGCATAGCTGCGCGCGAAGGCGAGCATGGCGTCCTGCACCAGCTCCAGCGCATCCTCGCGGTGATGGGTCGACAGCTCGGCAATGCGCAGCGCGCGGCGCTCGATGCCGCGCAGGAAGCGGTCGAGAGAGCGCGCGCGTTCAGCCACCTGCACGGGTGCGGAAGGCATGCGATCGGTTTCGGTCCAGACAGCGGTGGCGAGGGCCATTGGTCGACACGATAGCGAGCTTGCGGGGGCTCGTTACAGGGCTGTAACGCAGACGGGCTGCGGGGGTTGACCGATGTCAAGCACCCGAGCGGCGAAATGCGCGTCGTACACAGGCCCGCAGTGGCCGTTACGGCTTTGTGACAGCAGCGCCGTGGAGCCCCGCAATAGCGCTATGTTCACACCGCAACTATTTGAATTAAAGGACATTTATCTTGATGGTCAAAATATGACCAGAATGCTGCGCAAGCCCATGGATTGGGGTTCGGCAGGCCCTCGGAGGCGCTTCATCCACAGACTTATCCACAGACACTGTGGATAAGCGGCAATTCCTTTTCAATTGATGGGTTTGGCTCGTTTTCCTCGCCAGGGATGCAGGAAAGCGACGCAAGCCGCGCTTGAGTCGGCAATGCAGGCCCGTATGCTGCCCGACCCGGCCACGCTGGAGCGCGAATGCCCGTTGTCTTGCAGGTCGCGGTGCCGGTACCGGTGCCGCGGAACTTCGACTATCTGGCGCCCGAGGGCGCCATGCCGGACGATCCATGCGGCTGTCGCGTGGTGGTGCCGTTCGGACGCCGTGCGCTGGTCGGCGTGGTCGTTGGCGTTGCCGCCGCCGTCGACGACCCGCGGCAGCTGCGAGCCGCCGAGCGCTGGCTCGACAGCGCCACGCCGTTCAGTGCGGAATTGTGGAACACCCTGCGCTGGGCCGCGGCCTACTATGCGCATCCGCTTGGCGAGGTGCTGGCGACCGCCTTGCCGGCGGCACTGCGACGCAGCGTACTGCAGCGCCTGCCGCAGCAGCGCGCATTCGCCATCACTGCCGATGGCGCGCACGCGCTGACAGGTCGGGCTCCGCGCGCGGGCAGCCTCGCGCGCGGCGTGCTGGAGACCCTCGCCGCTGGCGCGTGCGATGAGCCCATGTTGGAGTCTGCCGTGCCGGGCGCGCGCCGCGTAGTGCGCGGCCTGCTCGACAAGGCACTGATCGCGACCGTGGACGCAGCACAACTACCACTGCGCGCCAGCGCAGCGGTCGCAGCACCACCGCTGTCGGCCGAGCAGCGCAATGCGGTCTCCTCGATTGGCGCCAGCGACGGATTCGCGGCCTGGCTGCTCGATGGCGTCACTGGCAGCGGCAAGACCGAGGTCTATCTGGGTGCGATCGCTCAGGCCCTGGCACGCGGCCGCCAGTGCCTGGTGCTGGTGCCCGAGATCGGGCTCACCCCGCAGGCACTGCAGCGCTATCGCGAACGCCTTGGCGTACCGGTCGCCGCACTGCACTCGGGCCTTGGCGATGGCGAGCGCGCGGCGGCATGGCTGGCTGCCGCGCGCGGCGAGGCCGCGGTGGTGATCGGCACCCGCTCGGCGGTGTTCACGCCGCTGGCGCGGCCGGGACTGATCGTGGTCGACGAGGAACACGATCAGTCCTACAAGCAACTGGAGGGATTCCGCTACCACGCGCGCGATCTGGCCGTGGTGCGCGCGCGTGCGCTCGCCGTGCCGGTGGTGCTCGGTTCGGCCACGCCCTCGCTGGAGACGCTGGCCAATATCGCTGCCGGTCGCTATCGCGCGCTGCGTCTGAGCAAACGCGCCGCTGGCGCCCGCGCGCCGACCGTCGAGGTGGTCGATGTGCGGCGCGCGCGGCTCGACGATGGACTCGCACCGCGCACGCTGGCAGCGATCGAGAAGACCCTCGCGCGCGACGAGCAGGTGCTGGTGTTCCGCAACCGGCGCGGCTGGGCGCCGGTGCTGCTGTGCCATGAATGCGGCTGGCATGCGGAGTGTCCACGCTGCGATCGTCCGATGACCTTGCATGTAGCCAGCGCGCAGCTGCGCTGCCATCACTGCGGCTACATGCAGCGCAAACCGCTGCGCTGTCCGGCCTGCAACGACCCGGGCTTGCAGGCTTTGGGCGCGGGCACCGAGCGCATCGAGAGCGCGCTGGCGGCTCGCTTCCCGCAGGCGCCGGTGCTGCGCGTGGATCGCGACAGCACGCGGCGCCGCGGATCTTTCGAGGCGATGCTGGCGGGGCTCGATGACGGCAAGGCGGCGATCCTGGTCGGCACCCAGATGCTGGCCAAGGGCCACGATCTGCCCAACCTGACCCTTGCCGTGCTGGTGGATGTCGACGGCGGACTGTTCAGTCCGGATTTTCGCGGACCCGAGCGGCTGGCGCAGCTGGTGGTGCAGGTTGCAGGCCGCGCGGGGCGCGGCAGCAAGCCAGGCCTGGTGTTGCTGCAGACCCATCATCCGGAGCATCCACTGCTCGCGGGCCTGCTAACCGGCGGTTATGCCGCGTTTGCAACACAGGAACTCGACGAGCGACAGGCGCTGGGCTTTCCACCCTTCGCATCGCTCGCACTGCTGCGCGCCGAGGCCAGTACCCAGGACGCGCTGGATGCGTTCTTGTCTGCCGCGGGCGCGGTGTTCGCCGATGCTCGCGAGATCGCAGTGCGTGGTCCCCTGCCAGCACCGATGCCGCGTCGCGCGGGAATGCTGCGCGCTCAACTGCTGATCGAGTGCGCACGGCGCGCGCCGCTGCAAGCAGCGCTCGCCGCGCGGATCGACGTGCTCTACGGCTTGCGCGAAGCGCGCCGCGTGCGCTGGTCGCTGGATGTCGATCCCGTCGAGCTCGGCTGAGCAGCCCGCGACGCAGGGGCCAGCCCCGACAGCAGGCGCTCGAACGCCAGCATCGCCCGATCCAGCGCCTGCCGCGGCCGCTTGCTATCGCCGATCCACAACGCCGCGTCGTACAGCGCGCCATTGATCAGATGGGCGGTGGCCTCGGCATCGATCTCGCCGACTTCGCCGGCGGCTGCCAGCGCGACCAGCACTTCGGCGATCGGCTTGATCGAGGTCTGCGCGTCGAGCTCGCGGGTGGCGCGGTAGCCGAGCACTGCCGGGCAGTCGAGCAGCAGGATCCGTCGCACCCCCGGTTCGAGCGTCGCCTGCAGATAGATCCGGCACGCAGCGATGAAGGCCGCGCGCGTGACTGCGTGCTCGGGCACGGCCGCGCGGATGCGCGCGACGATCTGCGCATCGATCGCCTGCACCACGGCGATGAACAAGCCTTGCTTGCTGCCGAAGTGGTGGTACAGCGCGCCCTTGCTCAAGCCGGTATCGCGCAAAAGGTCTTCCAGCGGTGCGTCGGCGAAACCGTGCTCGGCGAAGGCCGCGCGGGCACTCTCCAGCAGGGCCCCGCGGGTCGCTTCGGAAAGTTGTGCATTGCTGCGACGGGCCATCTTCACCTGCTCCCGATTGACTTGCATACCGTTGGTATGTGAAGTTACATACCACTGGTATGTAATCTAGCGCGGCGCAACCGGCGCCGCCAGTCGAACAAGGAGAGGCAACGTGGAAAGCGTGACACTGAGCGATGCGATCGCACTGGCCGGCACCGTACTGGGTGCGGCGATCGTGGTGTTCCTGCCGTGGGAATTGATGCGCTACTGGCGGGCCGGCCGGCTCGATGGTGCACGACTCGGCGAGATGCTGGCCAGCGCCAGTCCGCTACTGCCGACCTTGCTGCTGGGCAGTGCAATCATCGCGTTCATCTTGGCGCTATTCGGCGCGGCCGCCGCCTTGGCGCCATGGAAGATCCCGGTCAACGGCTGGACTGCCGCACTGGCGCTGCTGGTGGTGGACTTCATGTACTACTGGGATCATCGGGTCGCGCACCAGAATCGCAGCTATTGGGCGCTGGCGCATTCGGTGCACCATAGTTCACCGCAGTACGACCAGACCACCGGGCTGCGGGTGTCGTTCGTCGATGGATTTTTCTCGCCATGGTTCTATTTGCCACCGCTCCTGATCGGCTTCGATCCGCTGCTGATCGGTGCATGCCTTACGGTGATTCTCGGCTATCAGCAGTGGCTGCATACCGAGGCGATCGGCAAGCTGCCGTGGCTGGACGGCTGGCTCAACACGCCCTCCAACCATCGCGTGCACCATGGCGTGCAGGCGCAGTACCAGGATCGCAACTACGGCGCGATTCTGATCGTCTGGGATCGTCTGTTCGGTACCTGGGCGCGCGAGGAGCAACCGGTGCGCTATGGCGTGACCCATCCGATCGGCAGTAGTCACCCGCTGACGGTGCATCTGTACGAGGCGCGTCGCCTGTGGGCGGATCTGCGCAACACGCCGCGCTGGCGCGATCGCTTGCGCCGCCTGTGGCACGCGCCGGACTGGAAGCCGGCGGCGCGCGCATGACCAACGCGGATACCGTACTGGCGCCTGTGCACTGGTCGGCCGAGGCGCGCCGACTGCTGTCCCTGGCAACACCGCTGGTAGCCGGATTGGTGACCTCGGCACTGATGGGCGTGGTGGACACCGCGATGCTCGGCCACCTCGGTGCGCTGCCGCTGGCGGCGGTGTCGCTGACGATGAGCGTGTGGATCATCTTCGTTGCAGGCCTGTACGGATACCTGACACCGGTCGGCATCCTGATCGGACAGGCGCACGGCGCGGGCGACCCACGGGCGATCGCATCCGTGGTGCACGAGGGGCGCGTGCTCGCGCTGCGCGCGGGTTTGTTCTCCGGCGTGGTGATGGCGCTGATCCTTCCCGTCCTGCCGCGGCTGGGCCAGCCGCCCGAGGTGGTCGCGATCATCGCGCCGTACTGGCTCGCGGTGGCCGCGATGCTGCCCGGATTCGCATTGAGCCTGGTCTACAAGCAGGCGCTGGAGGCGATCGACCGGCCGTGGCTGGCGGTGGCACTGGCTTTCACTGCAGTACTGTTCAATGCCGCGCTGAACTGGGTGCTGATCTTCGGCCACTTTGGCGTGCCGCCGCTGGGACTGGCAGGCGCCGGAATCGGCACCACGCTTGCGGCGTGGTTCATGGTCGGATTGCAGGTGCTCGTGTGCCATCGCACGCGCGCCTTGCGCGCACGCTTCACTGGCGCCGAGGGCGATACGGCGCGCCGCGCGCAATTGCGCCATGAAGGTCTACCGATGGGCTGGCAGTACGTGCTCGAAGGCGGCGCGGTCGCGGTGGTGGGTATCTTCATCGGCTGGCTCGGCGCACTGGCACTGGCCGCAAACCAGGTGGTGATGGCGGTCGCCGGCGTGCTCTACATGGTGCCGCTGGGAATGGCGGCGGCCACCAGCTTGCGGATCGCGCAGGCGATCGGCGCGGATGAGATCATGCGGGTGCGCGGCATCGGACTCGCCGGACTCGCCATCGTGACCGCATGGCTGCTGGTCGCCACCGCGCTGCTCACCATCTTCGCGCAGCCGATCGCACGCGCATTCGTCGACGATCCTGCGGTGATCGGACTCGCCGCCGCGCTGTTCTTCACCGTCGGTCTCATGCAGGTGCTCGACGGCGTGCAGAGTGTGAGCCTCGGCGCACTGCGCGGCATGCTCGACAGCCACTGGCCGACTCGCGTCTCGCTGCTGGCCTATTGGGGCCTGTCGGTGCCACTGGCGTGGTTGATCGGCGTGGTGCTCGACTACGGGCTGGTCGGCGTGTGGGCCGGCTTCGGTTTGGGGCTGGCGCTGGCGGGGGCGATGCTGCTGCGGCGGTTTCTGGCGATGACCGCACCTGCGCGCGGTGCGGGTTCCGACACCGCAAGGTGATCGCGCAAAACGCAGCGGCGCACTGCGAAATGCGGCAGGTTCTCGCCGCGGATTTCGCGGAACGCGCTGGCGATTCGAGTTGGCGATTGGAATTGGCGGCTGGAAAATCGGAATCTGTGCACCAGCAGTGCGACCAGCAGCGACCGACTGCGGCTCGGCGCCGCCGCGCAGCGCGTCCCAAGCGCCGGCAGTATCGAGACGTCGACGACCGATGGCTTCGGTAGCCCGGATGCGGTCCTCGTCAGCCGCACGTTGCCGGGTGCGGCCGCCAGCGCGAGGTTGGAAGTGATCGCGGCCACGATCACGGTCGCGATGCGACTACGGTTGAACCCGTCGGCCTGAACGATCAGCACCGGTCGGCGCATGCCCGGTCCCGACCCTATCGGGGCCGGCAGGTCGGCCCACCAGATCTCACCACGATTCCTCGGCGAGCGTTGCGTACTGTGCGCGCTTGAGTCCGGGTTCGACCTCAATGGGGCTCGCGTGCACCGCGTCGAGGCGTTGGGTGACCTGGTCGCCTTGCTCGGTTGCCACGTACGCGCGCAGCGCTTGTGCGTAGAGCCGGCTGCGGGGCCACTTGCGGCGGCGCGCCGCCGCGTCGGCTTCGCGGAACACGTCTTCGGGGATCGATACGGCGACCTTCATGGTTTGTCGGTATCAGCGGGTGTGAACCACGGCAAGCCAGGGATGCTGCCGGGCGGCGGGCCCGAGCCGCACGCCCGCCAGCAAGCAGAAAGGCCCGCCGAGGCGGGCCTTTCTTCCGATACCGCGTCAGCCGACCGTGGCCTCAGGCTTCAACCACCGCGCGGATCTTCTTCATCGCGTTCGATTCGATCTGCCGGATGCGCTCGGCGGATACGCCGTATTCGTCGGCCAGTTGCTGCAGGGTGATCTTGCTGTCCTCATCGAGCCAGCGACGACGCACGATGTCGCGCGAGCGCGGGTCGAGCAGGGCCAGACCGCGGCCGAGCGCTTCCAGTCGATGCCCGCTGTCGTCGGCCAGCGCATACGACTGGTCGGGTGTGGCACTGTGGTCTTCGAGGAAGGCCACCGGCGATGGACGATCGTCGTCATCGGAATCCGAGGGCGCATCGAAAGCCACGTCGCGGCCGCTCAGGCGCGACTCCATCTCGAGCACGGTCGCAACCGGCACGCCGAGGTCCTTGGCCACCGCGCGAACTTCCTCGCCATTCATCCAGCCCAGGCGCTTCTTCGACTTGCGCAGGTTGAAGAACAGCTTGCGCTGCGCCTTGGTGGTGGCGACCTTCACGATGCGCCAGTTGCGCAGGATGAACTCGTGCATCTCGGCACGGATCCAGTGCACCGCGAACGACACCAGCCGCACGCCCTGCTCCGGATCGAAGCGCTTGACCGCCTTCATCAAGCCGATGTTGCCTTCCTGCACCAGATCGCCGATGCCCAGCCCATAGCCGTTGTAGCCGCGGGCCACGTGCACCACGAAGCGCAGATGCGACATCACCAGATGCTTGGCTGCATCCAGATCGGCATGGTCGCGGAAGCGAACAGCCAGTGCCTTCTCGTCCTCGGCGCTGAGAACCGGAATCTGGTTCACGGCCTGGATGTAGGCATCCAGACTCCCGAGGGCGCTCGGAACCGGCAGGTTGCGGGTGACCAATGCAGTGCTCATGGTTGCCTCCTGACAGGGTAAAGGGCGGATTGTTGGCAGTCCCGTCCTTCGAGTGCCAATCTTAGCGGAAGTTCCCCGACTGGTCCCATTGAATGATCCGATGCCAGCCATAGACCGTGCCGTAAGACGTGAGCCAAACCATTGAACGGCAAAGGTTTATTTTCGGTTCAGCTGGAAAGCTCGGAGCGCGGTGGGCGCAGCATGCTGAGTACGATCGAACCGATCAGGATCGCACCGACCACACCCAGCGACCAGAACACGGGGACCTTGAACCACGGCACGATCAGCATCTTGGTGCCGATGAAGATCAGCACGATCGCCAGACCCACCGACAGATACTGGAAGCGCCCGGCCATGTCTGCCAGCAGGAAGTACAGCGCGCGCAATCCCAGCACCGCAAACACATTCGAGGTCATGACGATGAACGGGTCCTCGGTGATCGCGAAGATGGCCGGGATCGAGTCGACCGCGAAGATCACGTCGGTCACGGCCACCATGATGATCACCACGAACAACGGCGTGAACCAGCGCACGCCGTCGCGCTGGATCCAGAAGCGCTCGCCATGGAACTCGTCGGTCACCCGCAGGTGCCCGCGGATCCAGCGCAGCAGTGGATTGGTGGCCAGGTCCTGTTGCGCGTCGGAGAACACCAGCATCTTGATGCCGGTGATCAGCAGGAAGGCGCCGAACAGGTACAGGATCCAGTGGAAGCGGGCGATCAGGTACGCCCCGATCAGGATCATGATCGCGCGCAGCACGATGGCGCCGACCACGCCGATGATGATGACCCGCTTCTGGAATTCCTGCGGCACCTTGAAGTAGGTAAAGATCAGCAGGAACACGAACACGTTGTCGACCGACAGCGATTTTTCGATCAGATAGCCGGTGAGGAACTCGCCGGCCTTCTGGGTCGCCACCGCACTGTCCTGCGCATCCTGCAGATACCACCACAACAAACCGCAGAACACGAACGACAGCGCGATCCAGATCAGCGACCACAGCAGCGCCTCGCGCACCGAGACCTTGTGCGAGCCCTGCTGGCGCAGCACCAGCAGGTCGACGATCACCGCCACCACCACGAAGACGCCGAACGCCACCCACATCCACCACTCGCCAATCGTCTGCATGGATCCGCTGCGGCCTGAGCCGATAGTCACGAAAAGGGCGCGCAGGCTAGCACGCGGGGGATGCTGTCGGCGTTGCAGGGAAGATCGCAGCGCTCGCCGGATGACGGCCCGCGGCGCCCCGGCTACAGCTCCGCGCGCGGCGGCAGACGCCAGTCGATCGGCGCCTGCCCGTGCGCCGCCAGCCACGCATTGGCTTGCGAGAAATGTCCGCAGCCGCTGAAACCGCGATGCGCGGACAGCGGAGAGGGATGCGGTGCCTTCAGCACCAGGTGTCGCGTGTGGTCGACCCGGCGCCCCTTCGCCTGTGCCGGAGAGCCCCACAGCAGAAACACCAGACCCTCGCGCTCACCGTCCAGCGCATCGATGATCGTATCGGTGAATGCTTCCCAACCCTTGCCATGGTGCGAACCTGCCACGCCACGCTCCACGGTGAGCACCGCATTGAGCAACAGCACGCCTTGCGCCGCCCACGACAGCAGGCAGCCGTGATCGGGCCGCGCGATGCCCAGGTCGCGCTGCATCTCGTTGAACACGTTCACCAGCGAGGGCGGCGGCGGCACACCCGGCTGCACCGAGAAGCACAGTCCATGCGCCTGTCCCGGACCGTGGTACGGATCCTGGCCGAGGATCACCACCTTCACCGCATCGAAAGGCGTGGCATCGAGCGCTGCGAAGATCTGCGCAGCCGGCGGATAGATCTGCTTGCCAGCGTATTTCTCGGCGCGCAGGAACTCGCGCAGGGCAAGCATGCCAGGCGCGTCGAAGGTGTCAGACAGGCGTTGTTTCCACGACGCTTCGAGGCGAACCCGGGTGTCGCTCACGTGCCGGTATGCAGGTCGACCTGGGCCTGCGTGCGGCGGCGGTTCTGCGACACCTTGAGCTGGAACATCAGCTTGGTCAGCAGCAGACGCTCCTCGACCGGCTTGTGCACCAGGTCGTTCGCACCGATGCGCAGCAGGGTCGCCTGGTTGACCGGATTGTCGTCGGCGGTCATCACCAGCACCGGCAGGTCGCCGCGCGAATAGCCATATTCGCCGCGCAACTTCTCCAACAGCTCCTTGCCGGTCAGTCCGCCCTTCAAGTACACGTCGGTCAACACCACGTCGGCCGGCGCGCGAAAGGTTGCGCGCGCGGTATCGACCAGTGCCAGCGCATCCTCGACGCTGACCACATGGTTTACGGTCAGCCCGTATTTCTCCAGCATGCGTCGGGTCGCCAGCGCGACGACCCTGCTGTCTTCGACATACAGCACCTCGCCCTCGCCGCGCGACTGCGGCGCGACATAGCCCTGGATGAACTGCGCGAGCGCGGCAAATCCAAGTCCCTTGTCGAAATAGTCGGTGACGTCGGCGCCGAAGCCCTCGCCAACCAGCCGTTCCTGCACGCTGCCGGATACGACCACGATCGGGATGTAGGCCTGCGGCGCGTGCTCGCGCACATGCCGCGCGAGCGCCATGCCGTCCATGTCCGGCAGGGTCAGCGCGGTGGTGACCAGATCGACGATGCCAGCCTCGAGCTGGCGCTGCGCCTCGGCACCGGTCTCGCATTGCAGCACCACCGCATTCGGAAGCTCGGCCTTGAGCACCTGCGCAATCATGCGGCGGGCGACCTTGGAGCCGTCGACCACCATCACGCGCGGTGCATCGGTGGAGATATGTCGGGTGAGCGGGGCGTGCACGCGCTGGTGTCCGTGGCGGGTGATGGGCCAAGGCAAGTTGCATGCCTTGCGCGTTGGATGCGCCTGACGCTACTGCGGCTTGCCGAGCGCGAGTTGCCGGCCTACAGCGGCCCAAGCCCCGATCCAGCCTAACACGATTCCTCCGGCCAGCACCGCGAGGCACGCGGCAAGGCCTGGACCTGCCAGCGCGTGGCTGGCGCCGTAGGTTTGCGCAAGCCGCGCGACCGGGGCGGCGAGGGCACCGAACGCCAGTCCTGCGCCGACGATCGCCGCCAGTGCGGCCAGCGTGCCGTACCACACGCCCGCGTACAGGAACGGCCGGCGCACGAAACCATCGGTCCCGCCGAGCAATTGCACGATCGCGATCTCGTCGGCGCGCGCGGCGACGTCGAGGCGGATGGTATTGCCCACCACCAGCAGCGCGCCGAGTGCGAGCAGGATGCCGACCACCCACACCACGCGCTGCGACAGCGCGAGCGCTGCATCCAGACGCTGCCGCCAGGCCAGATCGAACTGCACGAAGTCGACGCCATCGATGTTCTCGATCGCCGCGGCCAGCGCGCCGATCCGCGCGGCATCGATCGCGGCCTGTGGTGCCACCACCAGCACGCTGGGCAACGGGTTCGCGCCGATCAGCTCCAGCGCTTCACCGAAGCCGTCCAGACGCCGCAGCTCGTCGAGCCCTGCCGCAGGATCGCGCACCTCGACCCGCGCGACGTCTGCCAGCGCGCGCACCGCCGCGACGCTGCGTTCGATATCGGCAGGCGCTGCATCGACGCGCAGGAACGCGGCAACCTCGCGCGAATCGGTCAGCGATCCGCCGAAGCCGCGCAAATTGCCCACCGCCAACGACAGCAGCAGCGGTAACGCCAGCGCCAGACCCATCACCAGCACGGTGAGCACGGTCGCGCTGCGTCGCGCCCACATCCGGCCGAGACTGGACAGCGCGCTGTACTGATGCTGGTCGATCCACGCACGCAAGCCTGCGTGTTCAAGCACCGGCTTCGGCGCTGCGGGCTCCACCGGCAGCGGGCCGACACGCCGATTCATGCCGCCTCCGGCTTCGGGCTCGGCCGGAAGTCGTCGATCAGTTTGCCGTGGTCGAGGACCAGCACGCGCTTGCGCAGTTTCGAGACCAGATGCAGGTCGTGGCTGGCGACCAGCACCGTGGTGCCGCCCTGCGAGAGTGTCACGAACAGCCCCATGATCTCGGTCGCGAGCTTGGGATCGAGATTGCCGGTCGGCTCGTCGGCGATCACCAGCGGCGGCTTGCCCGCGATCGCGCGTGCGATGCCCACCCGCTGCTGCTCGCCCGCCGACAGCTGCTGCGGCTGCGCGCGGTCGCGCGCGCCCAGACCCACCCGCTCGAGCGCCACGCGCACCCGCTTTTCCAACTCCGCGCGCGGTGTTCCGGCAATCACCAGCGGCAGCGCGACGTTGTCGAACACGGTGCGATCGACCAGTAGACGATGATCCTGGAACACCGGACCGATCAGGCGCCGCAGCGCCGGCACCTGCGCGGCCTTGAGTGCGCCGACGTTGCGTCCGTCGACCAGCACGCTGCCACGGGTGGGTCGCTCCTGCACGCAGAGCAGCTTGAGCACCGAACTCTTGCCCGCGCCGGAATGCCCGGACAGGAACACCATCTCGCCGCTGTCGATGCTGAAGCTGACCTCGCGCAGGGCCTCTTGCCCACCGGGGTAGCGTTTGGTGACGTTGTCGAAGCGGATCATGGGCAGCGGCGAATGGCTGATGGGAGCGGCAAATGGCGAATGGCGAATGGCGAATGGGAAAGCAGGCACTCGGCACGTCGAAAGTGGCCGTTAGTGGCGACAGCGGACGAACGCTCAGCACACCTGCTTCTTGTTCGCCATTCGCCATTTGCCATTTGCTGCTCCACTTGCCATTCCCCCGCTTCACCGAATCAACTGATTCAACTCGAAGATCGGCAGCAGGATCGCCAGCACGATGAACAGCACCAGTATGCCGACGCCGAGGATCACGACCGGGCCGAGCACGGCGGTGAGTGCCCCGAGCAGGTTCTCGACTTCGCGCTGCTGGCCGCGCGCGGCCTGTTCGAGCATCGGATCGAGACGGCCGGATTTTTCGCCGCTGGCGATCAGGCGCAGCGCGACCGGCGGGAAATAGCCGCTCTCGGCCAGCGCGCGCGCAAAGCCGCCGCCCTCGCGCACGCGCACGGCGGCGCGCTTGAGCGCGGCATGCATCGGTACGTTGCGCACGGTGCCCGCCGATAGCTGCATGGCTTCCAGCACCGGCACGCCGGAGGCGATCAGGGTCGACAGGGTGCGCGCGGCGCGGGCGGTATTGGTGGCGCGGATCAGGCGCCCGATCAGCGGCAGACGCAGTAGCAGTCGATCCCACGTTGCGCGCACCGCGGCACCGCGCAGCGCGATGCGGAATCCGGCAGCGCCCGCCAGCAGGATGATGGCGGCCAGCAGTCCGAAGCCGCGCACCGCATCGGCGATCGCGATCAGCATGCGGGTGATCAGCGGCAACTCCTGGCGCAGGTTCTGGAAAACCGCCACCACCTGCGGCACCACGTACACCAGCAGACCGCTCACCACGCTCAGCGCGACCACGGTCAGCAGCAGCGGATAGGCCAGCGCCATCCACACCGAACGATTCAGCGACTCGCGACTTTCGGTGTCGTCGGCCAGTCGGGTCAGCGCCTGGTCGAGACGCCCCGAGGATTCGCCGGCTTCGACCGATGCGCGGAATACCGCATCGAAGCTGTCCGGGAACTCGCCGAGCGCGGCGGCCAGCGACTGACCCTCGGTCACCCGCGCGCGCAACTGCGCGACGATCGCGCGCGTACGCGGCTCGGCATCGGCTTCGCTGAGCGCTGCGAGCGCTTCCTCCAGCGGCAGTCCTGCGGTGGCCAGGGTGGCGAGCTGGCGCGCAAACTGCGCCAGCTGTGCGGTCGACAGGTCACGCTTGCCCAAGGTCCAGCCGCCACCGCGCGGCGCTTGGGCCACCGCATCGACGGTGAGTGGGGTCAGACCCAGATCGCGCAGCGCCGCGCGCGCACCACGCGGGGTGTCGGCCTGCAGCACGCCGCGCTGCGGCTTGCCGGTGGTATCGAGGGCTTCGTAAGTGAAGGCGGGCATGCGCGGACTATAGCGGCGCGCGCGCCTTGCGCGCAGCCCGGCTGCGTATATACTTGACGTATACACAGGAGGACGCCGTGAAAACCACCCGCGTATTCCGCTCCGGCAACAGCCAGGCCGTGCGCTTGCCGGCTGAGTTCCGCATCGATGCCGACGAGGTGCAGATCCTGCGCCGCGGGCAGGAGATCGTGCTGCGCCCACTGCCCAGGGGACTGGGTCCGGCGTTCGACCTGCTGGCAGCACTGCCGGCGGACTTTTTCGAACTCGGTCGCGACGATCGGCCAGCGCAGGCACGCGACCCGCTGGAGTGAGCGTGGCGAAGCTGCTGCTGGATACCAACATCTGCATCTACATCGCGCGCGAAAAGCCGCCGTCGGTGTTGGCCCATTTTCGTCGCCACCAGCGCGGCGACCTGGCGATGTCGGCAATCACCTTCGGCGAGTTGCTGTATGGCGCGGCCAAGAGCGCGCAGCGTGAACGCGTACGCGAGCTGCTGCGTGAACTCGGCAATTGGGTTCCCGCACTGGCGGCCGACGATACGGTGGCCGAGCGCTACGGCGCGCTGCGCGCTGTGTTGGAACTCAAAGGGCGCCCGATCGGCAACAACGATCTGTGGATCGCCGCGCATGCGCTCGCGCTCGGCATCCCGCTGGTGACCAACAACGAGCGCGAGTTCGACCGCGTTCCCGGCTTGAAGGTGATCAACTGGGCGAAGTAGCGGTGCTTGCGCGATCGATTGCGGATTCCATCGCGCAGGATCGACAGCAACGCGCGCCGGCTCAATCCTCGCGCGTGACGCGCATCACTTCGTCGATCGAGGTGATGCCGGCCAGGCACTTGGCCCAGCCGTCGGCGGCGATCGATGCGCTGCGGCTGCGCGCGAGCGCTTCGAGCTGGGCCTCGGATGCGCTTTCGTGGATCAACTTGCGCAGCGCATCGTCCACGGCCACCAGTTCGTAGATGCCGGTGCGTCCGCGATAGCCGGCATTGCGGCCGCTCAGATCGCCGCGCGGCCGATACAGGGTGGCCTGTGCATCGCGCGGCTGGCCGAGCGCTGCAAGCTCGGCCGCGGTCGCAGGATAGCCATCGCGCGTGGCCGGATCGATTACCCGCACCAGGCGCTGGGCCAACACGCCGATCAGCGAGGAGGCGAGCAGGAATGGTTCGACCCCCATGTCGCGCAGGCGGGTCACGGCACCGGTCGCTGAATTGGTATGCAGCGTCGACAGCACCAGATGCCCGGTGAGCGAGGCCTGCACGGCGATCTGCGCGGTCTCCAGATCGCGGATCTCGCCGACCATCACCACATCGGGGTCCTGGCGCAGGATCGCGCGCAGGCCGCGGGCGAAGGTCATGTCGACCTTGCTGTTGACCTGGGTCTGGCCGATGCCGTCGAGGTAGTACTCGATCGGATCCTCGACGGTGAGGATGTTGCGCGTGGCATCATTTAGACGCGTCAGCGCGGCATACAACGTGGTGGTCTTGCCCGAACCGGTGGGGCCGGTGACCAGGATGATGCCGTGCGGTCGGTGGACCAGGTCGGTCAGCTGCGCGAGCATCGGCGCGGGCATGCCGAGCTTGGCCAGGTCCAGCCGCCCCGCCTGCTTGTCGAGCAGGCGCAGCACCACGCGCTCGCCGTGCCCGGAGGGAATGGTCGACACGCGCACATCGACCGGCCGGCCGGCGATGCGCAGTCCGATGCGACCATCCTGCGGCAGGCGCTTTTCGGCGATATCCAACCGCGCCATCACCTTGATGCGGCTGACCATGGGAGCTGCGATCTGTCGCGCCGGTGCCAGCACCTCGCGCAGCACGCCATCGACGCGGAAGCGCACCACGAGACGATTCTCGAACGGCTCGATGTGGATGTCGGAGGCGCCTTCCTTGACCGCCTCGGTGAGCACCGCGTTGATCAGGCGGATGATGACGGCGTCGTCATCGCTCTCCATGAGGTCTTCGGGTTCGGGCAGCGCATCGGCGAGGCTGGCCAGATCGGTGCGCTCGTCCATGCCCTCGATCATCGCGCGTGCATCGCCGCTGCCCTGCTCGTAGAGCTCGCGCAGCAGCGCATCCCAGGCCTTGTCATCGAGCGCGAGCAGGTCCAGTGGTGCGCCCAGATAGCGCCGCAGTTCCGACAGCGATTCGAGCTTGACGCCGGCCTTGTGCGCCACCTGCGCGCGCTCGCCGCGCCACTCGACCAGGGTCGCGCCGTGACGCTTGGCAAACGCGAACGGTGGTCGTGCGGGGCGGATCGCCGCGGTCACGGGGTGTCGCCTTCCTCGCGCGGAGGTGGCGGCGGCAGCGGCGGCAGCACCGCGTTGTCGGTCTGCCGGGTGAGATTGTCGGTCCGCTCGCGCGCCTGGATCTGCTGCGTGCGGATGAAGTTGTACTTCTCGTTCGACACCGCGTTTTCGGTGGCGCGGTCGCGCAGGATGGTGGGCTTCAGAAAGATCATCAAATTGCGCTTGAGTACGTTGGAACTGCGATAGCGGAACAGGTTGCCGAGCACCGGGATATCGCCCAGGCCCGGCACCTTGGACACGTTCTCGCGCGTCTCGTTGCTGATCAGACCACCCAGCACCAGCATGTTCTGGTCCGGCACCAGCACGCTGTTGCTGAGCGTGCGCTTGTTGGTGATCAGATCCGATGCGCCCGCCGGCGTGGGCGCCAGCGAGGATGATTCGAGCTTGATGTCCATGCGCACACTGTCGCCCTCGTTGATGCGTGGGGTGACGGTGAGCTTCAGGCCCACTTCCTTGCGCTCGATGGTGCGGAACGGATTGCCGAGCAGACCCGCCGCGCTGTCGCCGCCGGTGGGATTGGCCACGTTGGTGGTGAACTCGCCCTGGATGAAGGGCACTTCCTGCCCGACCGAGAGCTCGGTTTCCTGGTTGTCGAGGGTGACCACGGAGGGATTGGACAGGATGTTGTTGCGACCATCGCCGCCGAGCGCGCGGACCAGTGCGCCGATCTGCAGGATGGGATCTTTTTGGCCGGGCAAGGTGATGGTGCCGCCGACGTAGCCGAGATTCAAGCCGGAACCGACGGAGGCCGGATTCAGCGCCGCACCGATGATGCCGCCCGCGCCGCCCTGGCCTGGAAAGTTGGTGCCGCCGATATAGCCCTCGCCGATCGAGCCATCGGCATTGTTCTTGAGGTTGGTCGATTGCCACTGCACGCCGATCTCGCGCGCGTACTCATCCGACAGCTCGGCGATCACGCCCTCGATCAGCACCTGTGCACGCGGAATATCGAGCTGACGGATCACCGCGGCCAGTCCGCGGAACACCGCCGGATCCGCGGTGATGACCAGCGCGTTGGTTTCGGCATGCGCCTGGATGGATGCCTTCTTCGCCGCGCCCGCCTCGCCCGACTGCCCGGTCAGGGTTGCCGCGGTCTGCTCGAGCAGGCCGATCAGCTCTTCGGCCTTGGCGTAGCGCACGTAGACCACGTTGGTGCTGTCGCTGTTTTCCAGCGGCGTATCCAGATGCCCGATCAGGGTGCGCATGCGCACGCGCGCGGCGCGATCGCCCGACAGCAGCACCGAGTTGCTGCGCGCATCGGCGAACACCCGGGTCGGCGTGCCCGCCACTGCCGCCGGGCTCTTGTCGTCGCCGAGCAGGGACAGGGTGCGCGCGACTTCGGACGCCGAGGCATGCTGCAACGGGATCACCTCGATCGCCGCATCCGAGGCCTGGTCGACCCGTCGGATGATCGCCTCGACACGCGCAAGATTGCCGGCGCGGTCGGTGATCACCAGCGCGTTGGCGCCGGCCACCGGCGACACCTGGCCGCTCTGCGGCACCAGCTGGGTGAGGATCGGCAGCATCTCGTTGGCGCTGACGTGCTTGAGCTCGATGACGCGCGTGACCAGCGCGTCGGGCCCTCCCGAGGACACCGAGCTCACATCGCCGTCCTGCTTGGCGACCAGGTCGGGCACGATCTTGACCATGTTGCCCGACGCGATCGCGGCAAAGCCGTGCACGCGCAGCACGCTTTCGAAGGTGCGGTAGACATCCTCGGCGTTCATCGGCTTGGTCGAGACCACGTTGACCTTGCCTTCCACCCGCGGATCGATGATGAAACTCTTGCCGGTGATCTCCGACACGGTGGCGATGAACACCCGGATGTCGGCGTCCTTGAGATTGAGCGTGTGCTCGCCGGGCTGCGCGGACAGCGCGATGCTGACGCTGAGCAAGACGGCGGCGATCAGTGGGCGCATCGGGCAAGGCCTCATGGATGGTGGTTCATTGCAGGTTGACGCTGATCTTCTCGGATTTGCCGTTGCGGCGCACGGTGACGTTGGCAGCGCTCGCGGTGGCCAGCGTGCGCGCCACCTCGGCCGCACGCGCAGGCGAGTCGAGTTCGATGCCATTGACTGCGGTGACCACGTCGCCAGGCTGCAGGCCGAGGCGTGCCAGCGGCGAATCGCGGCCAGCCTGCAGGCGCACACCGATGAAGCGCCCGCCTTCCAGCACCGGCAGCGCGGTGACCTCGCGGCCAAGCTGCTGGGCGTCGACACCGAGCTTCGCGGTGACCGCATTCCAGTCGATGCCGGCCGTGCTGACCAGCGGCTGCACGAAGGGCGCGCCAGGCGCCGGCGTTCCGGGCAGGGTCGTCGCCGGCGTGCTGCCAGCCATGCCCGTCGGCAGTGGCCGGTTCTGCACCGAGATGCCGTCGCCACCAGGGTTTGCGCCGCCCGCCGTAGGGCGCGGCAGGCGCAGCGCTTCGATGATGCCGCCGCGCGAGAGCGTGATCCGGTCCGGATACACGCCATCGAGGGTCACGCCCGGAACCACTTCAGCACCGACCATGTAGTGTTCCTCGCCGCCTGCGCCGTCGGCGATGATCGCGCGACCATCCTTCGGATCGTCGCCGGCGAACACGCCCATCAGGATCAGCTGCAGGCCGGTGTCCGGCGCTGCGGCCACACCGCGTGGATCGGCCAGAGGCAATGCATTGCCGAACAGATGCCAGCTGGCGATCGATGCGGCACCGGATTCGGCGCTGCGCACCAGTTGCTCAACACTCATCGCTTGCGCCTGCGGCACCTGCGGCGCCCCCAGCGACAGCAGCAACACCGCAACCCGGGCCAGCGCCAGGGCCAGCAGCGCCGCACACGCCGCGACCGCCGCCAGCACGATGGGGCGCGCGTGGCGATGGCGCAGCAGCGAGTCGGTCAGGGCTTGGGGCATTGCGGGACGCAGTGCAAGCAACAGCCTGCAGATTAGCAAATAGCTGCAGCAGGCGTTCGCTCGTGGCCCCTTGACGGCGCCGGACCAGCGCCGCCGGTTCCCTCGCGTTTCCGCCGCGGACCGGTCCGTACGGCGCACTAACGGGAGTTCGGTACCCTCGATGCATCGCGCAGTTCAATGGAGGAATTGCCGTGTACCGATCGCTACCGTTGACCGCGCTGGATGTCGCGCTGCTCAATCGCGTGCAGCGCATTTCGGTTCGCCGGGCGTCCGAATCGGAAGCGCCGGTCGAGCCCAAGGTCCTGCGCGCGGCTCCGGGGCAGCTTTTTGACGGCTCCGCATTCGCTGCTGGAACATCCGTCGCGAATCGGAGTGATGCAGACTCCTACGAAGTACGCCCCAAGTACGCGGTGGAAATCGGCGTGGTGTTTCTTTAGACACCAGCCGCTGTGCAAGCCGTCAGCGCCACCGGCGATCCGCTGGCGCTGATCCCGCGTGCCGAGACAGCCATGGCGCAGCTACAGACTGCGCTGCAAAATGCCGGGCAGTCGCTGCACATTCGGGTTCGGCGCGTGGGGCCGGCGACTGCCGAAGCGACGCCGCGGATTGGACTGGTGCCGGTGAACTATGGCGAATCGCCCGGCCAAGGCAACGCCGGATTTCGCTACCAGGCCCATCGAAAGTTTCTGCTCGACAACTGGAACAACGATGAAAACGTTCCGCTACCGCCCTTGCCCGACGATGGCATAAACATCCTCAACTCACGAGAAGACTTCGGCGGCGATCTCGTGCTGATGTTGATCGCCGACCAAGGTCAGCCGAATGGCTCCGGGGGCTTCAGCGGCACATTCAGCGTCGCCACCACACAACGCCGCAACGGCGACCAGAACAACCAGCTGGTGGGTCGAGACTGCGACATCGGGCGGGCGTACAAGGACTTTGCATTTGCCGCCGTCAGCGTACTGCGCGCGAGTACCGATTACACCCTTGCCCATGAAATCGGCCATCAGCTGGGCGCCGAGCACGATCGCGGCGGGCTTGAGGGCATCGACCACCAAGGCTGGACTACGGCGCCTAGCCCCACGGATTCGATCGCGTCATTTGCCAGTTCCCATGGCTATCGGACGCCGGGCAGCGGCGGCGCCAATGCGCGCATGGATGTCATGGGCTCGCCATTCTGCCTGCCGCCGACTTCGACCACGAACTGCTGGACCCGCGACCTGCAGTTCGCCGACCCTGGTCGCACATTCGTGACGGGAAGCTCGGCCGCCGGTCAGCTGGCGCCGGCAAGTTCGAATCAGGGCTACGGGTTCAATTCGCTGTCGTTCCGGCGACTCGCCGAGGACACCGCGTCGTTCTACGGGGCAGCGGTTGCGCGGCCGCTGTTCTGGGACGGGTTCGACTAAGTCCGATGTCGGTGAATGCCGATTGCCCGTACCGCAAAGTCAGTTGCGTTTTCGCGCTTGCTGGCATCGCGATGCTGTCGTCAGCTGCACGGGCGCAGGTTGCGGACCTCGCGATCGAAAACGTTGCAAACGAAATCATCGTCACACCACTGCGCGCGCAGACCGTTCGGTTGGTCGTGCGCAATCTGGGCCCGGATGCGGTGCGCTAAGCACGCGCCGGCGGTGGGCGTCGTGTGGATCCAAGCACACTCGTGGTAACGCCGGACCCGAACTGCTCCATCAGCACCGACGGGACGGCCGAAGGGACGCTGTATTTTTGGAACATCGGCGTGCTCGATTCCGGTGCGTCCGCGCACTGCAACTTCACTTTCCGTGCAACAACGGCCTCACCAACCGATGTGATTTCATTGCAGAATGCCGTGTTTCGGGCTGGAAACACCGATCTGGATAGCTTCAACAGCTTTGCCCTGCTGCTGGTCGGTCGCTCCGCGCTGGACCGCCCCACCGATATCGCGCTTACCGCGCAACGGCTGCCGGGTCGACTGCAGCCGCCCGGAACAACGCAACGCGTGGCGCTGACGATCCGCAACCTCGGACCGGGCACGCCGGATCGCATCGTGGTCTTTTCGCCGGCGTTCTTTTTCGCGTTCCCGTTCGCCACTGGCTACAGGGGCTACGACGTCTTTCCTCGCCCCGACACCCTGCCCTGCAGCTACTTCCGCGACGAGTTCTTTCCTGCGGCTCAGATTCAGCTTTCCCTCGCAACACCGATTCCAGTCGGCGGCAGCGTGCAGTTCGCGGTAAATCTTGTCGCCCTCGACCAAACACCAGTCTCGTCGACACTCGAATGGAACGCCTGCGTGCGCGGCGCGGGCGTTTACGATGTCGACCAAGGCAACAATCGCGCGGTGCTGCAGATCCCCTTCCAGGCCCCGCTACCGGTGCCGCTGGGCCCGCTTGCCTGGATGCTGCTGGGCCCGTTGATCGGCGCGACGGGATGGGTCGGCGCGCGGCGCGCGCGCGCGTGACTGCGGCCCGCGCCGAAGCGCCGGCCGCGCAACCGTTCAGCGCTGGCGACCGCGCCCTGGCAGGCGGTTGATCAAGCCCTTGATGCCTTTCTTCAATCGTGTGATCAGACCGTCATCGGCGCGCTCGGGGGCCACGGTGGTGCTGTCGGCGCGCAGCGTCTCGGGTGCAGCACCCTCGCCGTCGCGACGACGCCCGCGACCACCGCGGCGACGCCGCTTGCGCGGCAGGCCATCGGGGCCCAGCGCAGGCGCGTCCGGCGTGGCAGTCGGTATGGCAGTCTGCGCAACTACCGGTGCGGCCACTGCGACCGGCGCGGTGGCGACCACCGCTTCGGCAGTTGGCGCTGCGTCGCTGCGCGGTGGACGCGGACCGCGATCGCCGGCCGGACGTGGACGCCGATCGCCGTCGCGCTTGGGTGGGCCACCGCGACCGCCGCCCTTGCCGCCGGCATCCTTGCGGCGACCGGGGATGTCGGCGGCACGCGCTTCGGCGTACAGCTGCGAAATCGATTCGTGTTCGGCGGTCTTGTGCGCGTTGACTGCGCGCGGCGCGGGAATAAGCAACGCCTTCTCGACCGCGGCCACCGGCAGCTTTTGCTCGATGAAGGCCTCGATGTCCGGCAGGCCCATCGCGTACAGCTCGCAGGCGAAGCTGATCGCATCGCCCTCCGCGCCCAGGCGCGCGGTGCGACCGATGCGGTGCACATAGTCTTCAGCGTCGAACGGCAGGTCGAAATTGACCACGTGGCTGACGCCGGCGATATGCAGTCCGCGGGCGGCCACGTCGGTGGCGACCAGGATCTCCAGCTCGCCGCGCTGGAAACGGCCAAGCAGGGTCTCGCGCTTTTTCTGCGGCACGTCGCCGGACAGCACGCCGACCGTAAAACCTGCGCGCTCCAGATCGCGCGCCACGCGCTCGACCCACACCTTGGTGTTGACGAACACCATCGTGCGCTGCGCATCGGTGCGCGACAGCAGGCCGATCAGCAGCGGCACCTTTTCTTCCATCGCCGGGAAGTACACCGTCTGCCGCACGCGGGCCGCGGTGATGGTCTCGGTCTCGACGGTGAGCTTCTCGGGGCTGTTCATGTGCTCGTAGGCCAACTCCAGCACGCGATGGCTGAGGGTGGCCGAGAACAGCAGGCTCTGGCGCTCCTCGCGCGGCGGCATGCGCCGCAGCAGGAAGCGGATGTCCTTGATGAAGCCCAGATCGAACATGCGATCGGCCTCGTCGAGCACTACCACCTCACAGGCGTGCAGCGAGACGACTTTGTGCTGCTTGACGTAGTCGATCAATCGGCCGGGCGTGGCGATGATCACGTCGGTACCGCGCTGCAGCAGCTCGCGCTGCTTGTCGTAGTCGACGCCGCCATACACCAGCGCCATGCGCAGACCGATGTGGCGGCCGATCGCACGCGCGTCCTTGTCGATCTGGATCGCCAGCTCGCGGGTCGGGGCGAGGATGACCGCGCGCGGATCGGCATCGCCACGGGTGCCGCGCGCGGGATTGTTGAGCAGGCGATTGAACACAGCGACCAGGAACGCGGCGGTCTTGCCGGTGCCGGTCTGCGCCTGGCCTGCCACGTCGCGGCCCTGCAGGGCCAGCGGCAGGGTCAGGGCCTGGATCGGCGTGCAGCGCAGGAAACCGGTGTCTTCGAGGCCCGCGAGCAGCAGCGGATGCAGGTCGAAGCCCTCGAAGAGGATGTCGGTCAGCGGGCGGTTGTCGGTCGGAGTTTCGTCGGCAGTTGGTGCGATCGGAGTGTCGGTCATTGAGATAGGTCTTGGTCAGCCCCATTGCCGGCGGCGCGGCCGGGGTGCGGGGCCCGCGAGTACGCGGGACCGCCGGAGCACCTGGCGGGAAGCGACACGACCATGTGGGGAGCCTCTGAGCGAGTCCCGCGCGATGCAGGGCTCGGTCAGAGCCTCCCCCGAGGCTTGTGTCAGAATGGATCGTGGTGGCGATCCGCGGAGACATCAGTGTATCCGAGTGCGCGGGCGCGTGCCGCAAGCCCCGCCAGTCGCCCCCATCCCCGTCCGCCGTGCTGCCGAAGGAGAGCCCCTTGAGCGACCAGGTTTCCCACGTCAACGATGCCGATTTCGATGCGCAGGTGCTGCAGTCCAGCGAGCCCGTGCTGGTCGACTTCTGGGCCGAATGGTGCAGCCCGTGCAAGGCGATCGCGCCGCTGCTCGACGAGATCGCCAGCAACTATGCCGGGCGCCTGCGGGTGGCCAAGGTCAATGTCGATCACAACCAGAAGACCTCGCGCAACTTCGGTATCCGAGGCCTGCCGACCCTGCTGCTGTTCAAGGACGGCAAGGTGGAGGCGACCCATCTGGGGATGGTCAGCAAGCTGCAGCTGACCCAGCTGCTCGACAAGAACCTGTAGCCGGCGGGCTGCCGCCATCGCGCGCCGGCAGCAGCACCGCGCTGCACTGCCGGTTGCCGGCACGCGATGGCGGTGCTACCGTAGAGGCCTATTTGCGGTGCCGCTTCGCGGCCTGCCTACTTCCAAGTCCCTCCCCCGAAACGCTCAAAACGATGCGCAAGCAGCGCGAATCCGCCGTGCCGGAAGGGCACGAGTCGTCCGCCGTACCGGCGTCCGAAACCCCTGAGAACCGAGCCCATTCGGCTCCGCCCGAAGCGCCACGCGCGCCCGAGCCGATGGTTGCTGCGTCATCGCAAGGCGGTGACGAGGGTGGCAGTGGCGGGACATCGGGCGCAGGCGCCAGCCCCGACAGCGGCCAATCCGGCGGTCAAGGCAATCCAGCGCAGGGCGGCGGCAACCCGCAGGGCGGCCAAAACGCCGGCGGCCAGGCGGGCAATCGCAACAACCAGCGTGACGATCGCCGCCATCGGCGCGATCGCGACCGCAACAACCGCGGCGGCGCCCCCGCCGGCGGTGGTGGCGCCCCCGACGACAATCGTGGCAACCGCGACCACGGCATGCGCGACGACAATCGCGGCAACCGCGACGACAACCGCGGCAACCGCGGTGGTGGTGGCGAAGACCGCCTGCCGCCCGGCCCGCTGCCGCCATTGCCGCCCAATGCGCCGACCTCGCTGACCGCGCTCAAGCGGATGAACGCCGAGGGCCTGCTGGCACTGAGCGAGCAGTGCGGCATCGTCGAGGGCGTGGCGCGCCTGCGCAAGCAGGACATCGTGTTCAACCTGCTCAAGGTGCTATGCCGCACGCAGGAAGGCATCGACGGCGAGGGCGTACTGGAAATCCTGCAGGACGGCTTCGGCTTCCTGCGCGCTTTCGAGTCGAGCTATCTGGCCGGCCCCGACGACATCTACGTCAGCCCCAGCCAGATCCGCCGCTTCAACCTGCGCACCGGCGACTATCTGATCGGCAAGATCCGCGCGCCGAAAGACGGCGAGCGCTACTTCGCCCTGCTCAAGGTCGACACCATCAATGGCGAGCCGCCGGAGGCGTCGAAGAACAAGGTCCTGTTCGAGAACCTCACGCCGCTGTTCCCGCGCGAGTCGTTCCACCTCGAGCGCGGCAACGGCTCGACCGAAGACATCACCGGCCGCATCCTCGACCTGATGGCCCCGATCGGAAAGGGCCAGCGCGGCCTGATCGTGTCGCCGCCAAAAGCCGGCAAGACGATGCTGCTGCAGAACGTGGCCCAGGCCATCGTCTACAACCATCCGGAAGCGCATCTGATCATCCTGCTGATCGACGAGCGGCCGGAAGAAGTCACCGAGATGCAGCGCACGGTACGTGCCGAGGTGATCTCCTCGACGTTCGACGAGCCGGCCGTGCGCCACGTGCAGGTCGCCGAGATGGTGATCGAGCGCGCCAAGCGCCTGGTCGAGCACAAGAAAGACGTGGTGATCCTGCTCGACTCGATCACCCGCCTCGCGCGCGCCTACAACACCGTGGTGCCGGCCTCCGGCAAGGTGCTCACCGGCGGCGTCGACGCCAACGCGCTGCAGCGGCCGAAGCGCTTCTTCGGCGCCGCGCGCAAGGCCGAGGAAGGCGGATCGCTGACCATCGTCGCCACCGCGCTGGTCGAAACCGGCTCCAAGATGGACGAGGTGATCTACGAGGAATTCAAGGGCACCGGCAACATGGAAGTGCACCTGAACCGCCGGATCGCCGAAAAGCGCGTGTACCCGGCGATCGACATCAACCGCTCCGGCACCCGCCGCGAAGAGCTGCTGATCGATGCCGACCGTCTGCAGAAGGTGTGGATCCTGCGCAAACTCCTGCATCCGATGGACGAACTCGGGGCGATGGAATTCATGCTCGACAAGATGAAGAACACCAAGTCGAACGACGAGTTCTTCAGCTTCATGAAGCGCGGCGGCTGAGCCTGGTGTTGTTGCCGCGCGCGGCAGCGCGCGGCAAAGCTCAGCGCTTGGGCGTGGCGATGTTGATGTAGGACAGGAACTCCGAGCGCGTGCGCGCATCGTCGCGAAACTCGCCCAGCATCGACGAGGTGATCATCGACACGCCGCGCTTGTGCACGCCGCGGGTGGTCATGCACTCGTGCGAGCCCTCGACCACGATGCCGACGCCGCGCGGCTTGAGCACGTCCTGGATGGCCTGTGCGATCTGCGCGGTCATCTTCTCCTGCACCTGAAAGCGCCTGGCGTAGACCTCCACCACGCGCGCGAGCTTGGAGATGCCCACTACCCAGCGATCGGGCAGATAGCCCACGTGCACGCGACCGATGATCGGCGCCATGTGGTGCTCGCAGTGCGACTCGTACTCGATATCGCGCAGCACGATCATCTCGTCGTAGCCTTCGACTTCCTCGAAGGTGCGGCGCAGGTATTCGGCCGGATCGTCGCGATAGCCGCCGAACCATTCGCCATAAGCATCGACCACCCGCTTGGGCGTATCGATCAGCCCCTCGCGGCCGGGATCGTCGCCGGCCCAGCGCAGCAGCACCCGCACTGCATCCTCGGCCTGCTCGCGGGTTACCTCGGGAATCAGCTGATCGGCGTTGATGATGGACGGGGTGGTCATGGTGCCGCCTCCTGCTCGGATCGGTCGATGACCATAGCAAACCCGACATTCCGCCGATGTGCAGAAAGCGTTTGGTTGCCACCATGCGCAGATCGCGTGGTGCCCCGCAAGTTGGGCCCTGGCCCACCGCGCGACAGCCCGTCGAATGAATCAAACCTTGTGGCGGTCCCGGTTCGGTGGGCCAAGGCCCACCCTTCGCCTACCGCGCGAAAACCCATCGCGTTGCATCGAACGTTGTTGCGCTTCGGTGCGGTAAGCCAAGGCCCGCGCGCCGCGCGATACCTCACCCGGCCGCTGCGGCAGAGGTTTTCTGCTGCGCGATCCATGCGCGCACATGCGCCGACAGCACCGGCAGCGGCACCGAGCCGGTTTCCAGCACGCTGTCGTGGAACGCGCGCAGGTCGAATTCCGCGCCGAGTTCGCGCTGCGCCTCGGCACGCAGTTCGCGAATCCGGATCATGCCGAGCATGTAGCTCAGCGCCTGGCCGGGCCATGAAATATAGCGATCGATCTCGGTGCGGATCTCATGTTCGCTCAACGCGGTGTTGGCCGTCATGTAGTCGATCGCGCGCTCGCGCGACCAGCCCAGCGCGTGCATGCCGGTGTCGACCACCAGCCGGTTGGCGCGCCACATCGCATAGGTCAGCTGACCGAAGCGCTCGTAGGGCGTGGTGTAGATGCCCATCTCATGGCCGAGCTCCTCCGCGTACAGCGCCCAGCCCTCGCCATAGGCCGAGATATAGCTGAAGCGGCGAAACGGCAGCTGCTCGCCCTGTTCGTTGGCCAACGCGATCTGCAGGTGATGGCCGGGCACGGCTTCGTGCAGGGTCAGCGCTGGCAGCGTGTAGAGCGGGCGACTGTCCAGCTTCGAGGTGTTGACCCAATAGTTGCCCGCCTCGCGCGAGCCGGCGGCGGCGGCCACGTAGCGGCCCGCGGTGTAGTACGGCGCGATCGCCTCGGGCACCGGCTGCACGCCGTAGGGCAGGCGCGGCAGATTGCCGAAGAACTTCGGCAGCGCGCCATCGGCACGTTTGGCCACCCATGCCGCGGCCGACAGCAGCTCGGTCGCGGACCTGGCATAGAACTGCGGGTCGCCGCGCAGGAACGCCAGGAACGCCGCATAGTCGCCATCGAACTTCAGCTCGACGATGATCTGGTCCATCGCCGCACGGATCCGCGCCACCTCGGCAAGTCCGATCGCATGCACCGCCTCGGGCGTGAGGTCTTCGGTCGCAAAGTCGATGATCTGACGCCGGTAGTAGGCCGCACCATCCGGCATCGCGTGCGCCGCGATCGTGGTGCGCGTGTGCGGCAGGTAGTCCTCGCGCATGAACTCCAGCAGCTTGGCGTAGGCCGGCACCACGCGCTCGCTGATCGCCGCGGCCGCATCTGCACGCAGCGCTTGTACTTCGGCAGCCGGGATCGCGGGCGGCAGCTCGCGCAGCGGCTGGTAGAAATCGCTGGTCATCGGATCGCTCACCGCCGCTGCGCGCGCGATCGATGCATCGCGTCCTTCGAGGGTGATCCGCGGCACGCTGATCCCGCGCTCGAGGCCCTCGCGCAACAGCTCGATGTGCTGCTCGAGGTAGACCGGCACCGCGCGCAGGCGCGCGATGTAGCGGCGATAGTCGGCGCTGTCGCGGAACGGATGCGAGCGCGGCAACATCGCAAGATCTGCATGGAAGCTGGAGTCCGAGTTCATCGGCAGCAGGTGGCCGCCGAGGCGGATGTTCTCCGCGAAGCTCTCGATCTGCGCGCGGTAGATCGAAAAGTCGTCGCGGCTATCGGCAGCCAGCGCATCCGGGCCGATCGCATCGAGCTCGCGCAGCACCGCAAGCCAGTACTTTCGACGCTGCTGCTGCGCGGCCAGTCCAACCTCGCCCAGCCGATCGTCGTAGTCGTGCACGCCGACCGCGGTGGCCAGCTGCGGAAACTGCGCCAGTCGCCAAGCCCACTCGCGCTGCCACAGTTCGCGGAAGCGGGTGTCGGCGTCCGCATCGGCGAACACGGCCGGCGCGAATGCCAGCATCAGGATCACGATCAGGAGCTTGCGCGGCATCGACAGCTTCTCAGGCGCGGGGATGCGTGCGGCTCAGCGCACCGGATCGACGCGGCGCAGTCCGCGATCCAGATCCGCGCGCACGGCCGACTCCGAGCAGCGCTCGGCATGCTGGGTGCCGATGCGGGCATGGGCCACGTCGTCGACCGCGGTCTGATCGCTGCGGCGCAGGCGCAGGGCTTCGGCCAGCAGCGCGCAGTCGACCGCCAGCGGCGAGGGATCGAGCACCAGTCCGCAGCGTTCGCGCAGGGTGGCGCGTCGCTCGCTGAGCTCGCCCTTGGCATCGGCCGACACATCGAAAGTCGCCGTCGCACCATCGAGGCGCCAGATCACCACGGCCAGATCGCGGCAGCCGGCTTCATTGAGCGCAACGGTGGCGGTGTCGCCGCCACCCTTGGCCTCGGGCGTGATCGCAATGACTTCCAGCGGAGCCCCATCGCAGGGCGTTTCCTGGAACGACAGGCTGCCGTCGATTGCGCGGCATTTGTAGAGGGTCTTGTCCTGCGCGCAGACAGCGCTGGCGGACACAAGCAGGGCAAGGCAGAGCAGGATGCGGTTCATGCCGCTGATGCTAACCCAAGCCCGCGCGCGCGTCCGCGCATGGATTCGCAATCCGGCTATGCGACGCGCAGCGGTGCGCTTTGCGCCGAGCGCACCGGCGCTGTCCCCACGTACTTGCGGGTGGCCCAGTATTGCGCGGCAAAGGCCAGCACCACCGGCCCGAACCACGCCAGCTGGCCAAGCACCGGGCCGGACAGCATCGGCAGCAGTTTCGGCAAGCCGATCGAAAAGAACGCGACATGGGTGGCGATCGCGTTGCCGGTCATGCCACCGAGGTGCTCGCGCATCCACCAGCGCGCGTCCCTGGGGCCGCGGCGACGCATGCGCAGCATGCTCAGGCCGATCACTAGCCCGATCGTGGCAAAGCCGATGAAGATCACGCTGCCGATATACAGCCCGAATCCGAGCATGCCCGCGCCGCCGGCGACGTTCATCGCGGCCACGACCTGAAACGCAGTACCGGTGTAGCGGGCAAAATCGTGTTTGAGCCGGATCGAGCGCCATGCGCCCCAGCTGGCGGTAGCGGTGATCAACAGCAGGTAGGCGAAGAACCAGCCGGAGGTCTGGCCGGCGGCAATGCGCTGCACGCACATCGGCACGGCCAGGGTGAGCAGGCCCACCATCGCGAGCAGGAATACCCGCCCGCTGCGTACATGGATCGGGCTGCCCTTGCGCGCAAGGCCCGCAGTCCAGAATGCCGTCAACGCCACCACGCCGATGATCGCGTGCAGGCGGGCGATGATTTCGTAGCTCGTCATGCGGTGTCTCCCTTGGGTTCGCGGCCAGTCTGTCGAAAACCACGGCCGGCGGTCAGTTGCCGGCAGTCACCATCGCGACCTGCCGGAAGTCACCTCGGCATGCAATCGGCTTGAGCCGCGCGCCACATCGCGCCAAGCTGCACGCCATGACGCTCAACCTGCGCGCGCTGCTCAACCCACTCAACCTTGCCGCCGTGCTGGTCTGGATTGCGGTGGGCTATGAACTGCTGATCGGTACGCCGCGCGAGCGCGGACCGCTCGACAGCCACGCTGCCTATCTGCTTTCGCTGGCGCTGCACAAGGGCTTCCTGCTGCTGGTGCTGTTGCCGGCGGTATTGCCACGCGAATTGTCGTTTGCGCGTGCCCTGCCGTGGGCGGCACTGGCCGTGGCCATGCTGGAGATCTGGCTGCGGCCGGGCACTTCGGCACCGGTGCTGTTGATCGTGGTCATGGCGCACCTCGCTGGCGACCTTGCACCGCGGCCACTGGCGATCGTGTGGGCGGCCACCAATGCGCTGCTGTTCGCCTTTTTCAGCAACATGCCGCAGGTTTCCTCGCCCATCATCGCCACCCTGATGTACGGCAGCTTCCAGCTGTTTGCGATGACCACCGCGTGGTATGCGCGCAGCGCAGAACAGGCCCGCGACGCACTGGTAGCCGTGAATGCCGAGCTGCTGGCGACCCGCTCGCTGCTGGCCGAGAGCGCACGCGACCAGGAACGCCTGCGGCTGTCGCGCGAGCTGCATGACGTGGCCGGCCACAAGCTGACCGCGCTCAAGCTGAACCTGGCGGTGGTCGCACGCGATCCCGTGCTCAACGCCAATCGCGAGGTCGCGCTGTCGGCGCGACTGGCCGACGAGTTGCTCGGCGACATCCGCGGCGTGGTCGCACAGATGCGCGCCCACGACGGCATGAACCTGCGCGCGGCGATCGAACAGCTGGCAGCACCGCTGCCACGACCGCGGGTGCATATCGAGGTCGATCCCGAGGCTACCGTGGCCACCGTCGAGCAGGCCGAAGCGGTGGTGCGTGCGGTGCAGGAGGCGCTGACCAACGCCGCCCGCCACAGCGCAGCGGAAAACGTCTGGATCGTCTTGCGCCGCAGCGGCTCGCAACTGAGCATCGATGTGCGCGACGACGGTCGCGGCAGCACGCCGCTGCGCTTTGGCAACGGACTGACCGGCATGCGCGAGCGGTTGCAGGCGCTGGGCGGCGGGCTCACCGTCGAGCGCGCACGCGAGGGCGGCATCGCCGTGCACGGCTGGCTGCAACTGGCGTGAGCAACAGCGTGCGGATCGCACTAGCCGACGACCAGGCCCTGGTGCTGGAGGGGCTCAAGGCACTGCTGCGTGGATTCCGCGGCATCGAGGTCGTCATCGAGGCCAGCGGCGGTGAGGCGCTGCTCGAGGCGCTGGCTCATACCCGCGTCGACGTGGTGGTTTCCGATATCCGCATGCCCGGTGTCGACGGGATCGCGGCCATGCAGCAGCTGCGCGCGCGCGGCGATCTCACGCCGGCGATCCTGCTCACCACCTTCGACGACAGCGCACTGCTGCTGGCCGCCGTCGAAGCTGGCGCGCAGGGGTTTTTGCTCAAGGACGCCAGCCCCGAGGACCTGTGCGAGGCGATCCTCGCGGTCGCCGCGGGCCAACAGCTGCTCGCGCCGATCGCCACCGATCCGGTGCGCGCGCGCTTCGCCTATCGCGAACCGGGGCCGTGGGGCATCGATGGTCGGCGAGCGGCACTCGATGTGGGGCCGCTTCCCCACGGCACCCAGTTCACCGAGCGTGAGCTCGGCGTGCTGCGCCTGTTGGCCGGCGGCTACTCCAACAAGGAGATCGCGCGCTCACTGTCGCTGTCCGAGGGCACGGTGAAGAACTACGTGTCGGACATCCTCGACAAGCTCGACACCCGCGACCGCACGCGCGCGGTGCTCAAGGCGATCACGCTCAGGATCATCTGAGGCGCAGACAACGGTCGCGCGCCGCGGCGTGCACGGATTCACGGCGCGCCACAGCCACGATATGCTGATCCGATGGATGCGCTGACCGACGCCGAGGCCGAGCGCCTCAATCAACTCCTGCTGGATTTCGCCGGCCCCGAAGGCATGGCCAATCTGGAAATGCTCGACGGCTTTCTGAGCGCGCTGGTGGTCGCCCCCGCGATGATTCTGCCGTCGGAGTGGTTGCCTGTGGCCTTGGGTTCGGCACCCGGGGCCGCTGATGCGGGGCAGACCGAACAGTTGAGTATCCTGATGCTGCGCTTTTACAACGAGATCGTGACCCGCGTCGGCCGCGCACCTGCGCCGGCCGATGACACAACCGATAGCGAAAATTTTCCATACCTGATGATGCCGCCCGAGGACGAGGCATTCGATCTCGACGCCACCGAGCCTGCGATCGGCGCGCTGTGGGCATCGGGATTCCTGGCCGGGCGCATGGTGCGCGCGGACGACTGGGACCGCCTGTGCGACGACTGGGACGGCCTGGCCGAGGATCTCGACGAGTTCGATTCCCTGCATGCATGCCTCGACGCCGACGATCCAGGCGATCCGCTGCCGCTGCGGGTGCGCTTCGATGTCTTGCTCGCCATCCCGGAGCTGCTGCACGATCTGTACAACGCCCGTCCGCTGCCCGAACCGATTCGTCGGGCAGAACCCAAAGTCGGCCGCAACGACCCCTGCCCGTGCGGCAGCGGCCTGAAGTACGACAAGTGCCATGGCTCGAACTGAGCGCACGGTGCCTTGCACGCCGCGCAAGTGAGCGATCCGGGCCCTGCGAACTGCACGGTCGCTGCAGCGTCGAGGGCGCGCGCACTGCCTTT
>Ga0136636_10000102_pt1 | contig 32733 bp, 24 predicted proteins | sample AntDrymUQ8522106_2_FD_104653 | JGI IMG/M metagenome (GOLD analysis project Ga0136636, IMG submission 104653) | Polar desert sand microbial communities from Dry Valleys, Antarctica - metaG UQ852 (21.06) | ecosystem: Environmental > Terrestrial > Soil > Desert | place: Antarctica: Dry Valley... | reverse complement strand
GCCATGACTTGAGCGAAGCGAGACTCCTCGTTCCTCGGAGTGACGACTTTGGAGAGGCAAACCATCCCGCATGAGGCGGGAGCAGCCAAACAAAAAACAAAAAACAAAAAACTACAAACAAAAAACCACAAACAAAAAACCACAAACAAAAAACAAAAAACCACAAACCACAAACCACAAACAAAAAACAAAAAACAAAAAACTACAAACAAAGAACTAAAAAAACCCTACTTATGCCGAAACCAGCAATCCTTCCTATCCTCTTCATACAGCTTAAAAATAGTATTAACAGGTGCGCCATGCACAAGAGCTTCGCCAAATACAGTACGGGCTATATAATTAAAAGCTCCCATATCACCCGTATAGGCCGTTGGATTACGTTGATTATATTGTTCGTGAAAATTACAAAGTGCATCTAGGAAAGTACAAGCCAACTCTTTTTTGCCTCCGATGATACCGCAGTTCAGCAGGGTACTATTTCCAAAAATTTCTTCAAAAAGTTGATACGCTTTCGATTGCTCTCTGAAATGAGTTCCATGATCCCGCATCCACTCATTGTCCAATGGCTTCATTTCGTCGCCACAAAAAAGTTTATCTGAATGCTCTACGAATAATGGATCAGTAAAAGGGTTACGCTGCATCACTACATCCGTGGCATCGGTTATAAAAAAAGATGCTACAGAATGTCCGTACTTTTGGAGATAATCCCGATAGGCAAAGTACCTGAATACATTTGGGCTATAAGTTTCATTATAAGTAAGCCGCTCAAATTTAAGTAATGGATGAGCATAGCGGCTACAGGTTGCCGTAGTAAAATGATTGTGAAAAATAATGGCTTTTATACCTTGTTCAACCACCGACTTTACCCAGGGTTCCATTGCAGAAAAATCATCAGCAGGTAGGATAGCCTGCCGGTTTACATCAAAAATACCTGCTATATGGCAGCACAATACCCAACCCGTATCGTAGGTTTCAGATAACATTACGATAATTGCGCCTGCATACTCTCTTTGTATTTGGCTTGCTTAAGCACACTGCAAATGCTTCCCGGAATATTTCTATAATAAACATAGCTCCTTAGATCTACTTTCCTTACAATATATTCTCTGGCTGCCTGCTCATAAAAACGGGCGTCTGCGGCATAAGTATTATTAAAGCTATACTGGCTAAAAACCTGCCTTTTACCAAACAGAGTTGCAAATAAAATACAATCATCTACGTGTATCACCTTACTGTTATCGTGGCGGTCAGGTACATAATAATCCGCTTCTTCATCCACAACCGTTTCGGTATGCGAGGCTATCAAATCGGCAAAAGCCATTTCGGCCATGCAAAGACTTAAATGATTTGGTTTAAATTCATCATCGGCATCTAAAATGGTAATATACTCCCCCCTACTCCAGGCTATCCCACGGTTTATGGATTCAGATTGTCCGCAGTTGGTATGCCGCAGGTACTTTATTTTTTCGGGAAATAATTTCACATAGTCAGCATATTCATGCGCTAGTGCGGCATGGCTTCCATCATCAATAAATATCAATTCAAAATTCTGTAAATCCTGCCTGAGCACCGAATCAATGGCTCTTTTTACTAAAACAAAAGAAGTATCATAAACTGAAAGCAGGATCGAAATTCTCGGAAACAAAAACATGTATTTTAAATATAATCGTTGCAAGATTAAACCCATTTTACCGGATAGCCCCTTAAACATTATTTTATTTTTGTTATCAACTCTAAAGCAATCATACCTCAACCGCCTGTCAGTGCGGGTTTTGCGCCTTTGTCAGCCTGTTTTAAATGCACTTGAGCAGTAAAATTATGTTTAAGGCTTTACCGTCCATTTCCAATTTTTCCCAAACCAGCTACCAAATAAAATCTTCAAATCGGTCAGCCTTTTTAATATAATAATTAGCCCCTGTTAAAGTTAACGCCTACAAAGGTGCACTCTAAAGAACGGATGGAAAGCATCGAACCGTCAGGCAAATAATTCGCCCTCCGTTTCTGTCAATGCCCGAAATGCCAGCCGTAAGGTGGCAAAAAGCAGTGTTCCTGAACGATTGTCAATCATCCTGCCATCTATTGCCGCTACGGGAGTCAATTCGCCCATTGTTCCTGTAGTAAAAACAATATCGGCATTGTACATTTCCACCAGCGAAATATTACGCTCAGTAAAGCCAATAGCTAGTTTTTGCGCCAGATCAATCACCAACCCACGGGTTATGCCAGGCAAACAGGCTACTGCAAGTGGGGTGTGCAGCGAATTGTTTTTAATCATAAAAATGTTTGTGGCATTGGTTTCCGCTACAAATCCTTGCAAATCAAGCATCAAGGCATCATCGGCACCGGCATAATTGGCTTCCATTTTTGCCAGAATATTGTTCAGCAGGTTGTTGTGATGTATATGCGAATCGAGGGTTTGCGGCGAATTGCGCCGTATTTGAGAGGTTACCAGTTTAATACCGGTTTCGTTATCGTACACCGGTGGCTTCCACTCTGCCAGTACTATCAGGCAGCATCCAAACTGATTTAAGCGTGGATCCATTCCCGAAGTTATTTTTTCGCCACGGGTAAGCGTAAGCCGGATATGCGTATCATGGTACATTTCATTGGCAAGCAGCGTTTGCACCACGGCATCCCTTATAAATTCTACAGAAGGAATATCTGTAAATGCCAGTGCTTTTGCAGATTCATACATCCTGTTGATATGCTCCCGGAAACAAAAAATACGGCGGTTATATATTCGCAACCCTTCCCAAACCGCATCGCCTCCCTGCACCGAACTATCAAATACCGATACTTTGGCATCATTACGATGCACCATACGGTCTTTTACAAAAACCTGTATATTACTGTTTTTTGGTAAAAAAATTTGTTGCATTGATTAAGCTTTTACAGAGGCCATAAAAAGTTCATCATAAAAAGGCAGCGCCTCCAGATAAAGCGCCTGCCCTGCTGCGCTGAGTTCAGCATCTTCCGATTTCATGCGTTCAAATCCAACTGAGCCATGTACGCTATTATACCAGTACCGGGCCCAAATGCCATCTTCGGGCCTCGCTCCTGCAGTCCATTGCAGCATCTCCGGGTAAAAAGGAATCCCTAATGCTAAGCAAATGTGTATCAACACACGCTGCGGATTGGCTAGCAGTTCCCCTGAATCCAAAATTAAGTGACTATAACCCTTTTCTTTTGCCAACCGGTACAATTCCCACTGCTTTTTTATCCCAATATCTTCGAGGGTAGGGTTTTTTATCACTTTGTTGTAAGAGGCAATTATCTTTTTAGGATCACGGATAAAAAAAAGGTTATCCATTTCGGCCATAAAGCTGGTATCAAGTTCTATAGTCTGATGCGCCATGTGTTTAAAAAAAACAATGGGTTGCTTATACCTGCCCAACATCACCTTTTCTATTACTTTTTTTGCATCACACTCCATATAGGTGAGAATATCTTCCCTGCCGGGATGCGCCGCACCACTTACCCGTAAATAATGCCCGTATAATGGCTCGTCCACCACCACAGTGTCGGGGCGTTGTGCCCAACTGTACATCAGAGCAGTAGAAACATTGCGGGGGCTGCTAAACAAACAAATCCTTTTGGTACCCGTGCGCATATTAAAATTAAATTATATAAAACAATATAGAATGCAGCCAGATAAGACCAATAGAAAAATGGTAAAAACTATTACCCTTTATAAAAAACCTTTTAATTAAACAGAACAAAAAAATCGCTACTCATAAAAAGCTATTGCGGAGAAACTTGTTTTTTCTCACCGGCAAGGTATTTTCCCCGGATAATGGTTTCCACCGGTACGTGCTGCAATTTACTCTCCAGCCAACTGATTACATCAAGATAAGCAAAAGCACGCGCTTCGGTAGTTTGCTTTTCATAAGGCTTTATTTCATCAAGCAGTTTTTGCAGGTACGGTCCCATTTCGGAAACTGCTACATTGAAAGTGGCCCGCAAAAACCTAAACATCGCTTCCTCTACCCGGCTCAGGTTTTCCATTTTGGCCATAAACCTGTAAACGGATTTTACCAGATAAGGCAGAATTTCAGTAGTTCCCAATTCAAAATGGGCAATCAGATGAAGCAACCGTGCGTAACACTGCAGATCCGTACGCAGATCTACTTTCAGGTAAATAATTTTATTGAGGTATTCCACCGTATTGTCAAAATCGCTGCTGCCAAAATATAAACAGGCTATTTTGTAATAAAAAACCAATACCCGATGGCGATCCATATACAAAGCATTTTCATCAAGGTAGGTCTCAATTTCGGGAACCAGTTTACAACCTTCGGTAAAATGGCCGGTAAAATAGTACGAATGAATTTTAGCAACATACAAATACACAAAAGCCTGTATTCTGAAATTATCATTAGCCTGAACCACCGGGCTGTTGAAAAATGCCTCAAACTGCCCAAGGGCTTCAAAAAAAGGCTTCCGGTTACGCAAATCATAATGCGCCCCCAGCAAATTGTGCAATCCTTTTATATATTGTATAGCTTCTACGGCAAACATCTGCGGCTCGCTCCTAAACAAATCCACCCACCGTTGGGCATATTTATAATAGGTTAAAAAATCGTGCCGGATAAAGGAGAGCCAGCAATAACTCTGGTACAAATATAGCCGGCAGTAAAACCACTCGGCCGGAGGGGGCTTTTGAGGTGCGTGGGTGTCAAAATAGGCTTTCACTTTCAGCCCTTCCTCCAGGCTGCGGGCATGGCCATTTTTAATATACCAGGCATATAGTTGCAAACTCAGATTGCTCAAACTATTGGCCATTTGTACCCTGTTTTGCACCTCATTGCTTTCTTCGGCAAGCGCTTCTGCCCGATGCTCCATACTTCGGGTAATGTACATGGCTTCAATCTTTTTCTCGAAAAACAGCGCTTGTTGCTGATGGGTGGTTTGGTGAAAATGCCTGGCAAGCGTTTTGTGCCGCTCCAGTGCTTTAAGAGCCTGCAGGTACAACCCCTTATTATACAAAATCCGGGCATGATCCATCAACTCATGCAACTGCAAATCCACATTATCCTCCTCCCGAATCAATCGAAGACTAGCTAGAATCAACCGGTACAAAGCTGATTTTAGATTACTCAACTGTGCTTTCGACAACTGCTTATTTTTTGCGAGCAACTCCGTTTCTTCATATTCATCCATTCGGTCAAGGGCATCAAAAAGAACCATGGTTTTTAGCTCCCCGGCAGTATTGTGCCGTTGTGCATACAACTTCAGGTTCCGTTTTTCCCCCTTTCCCAGCGATTTTATCAACTGGAATAACTCATCCCTTTGTCGGTTAGGCATTGTATAATTCTGATATTAAAATCCACGTCCGTAATGGCTTTCAGGCCATTTAGCTCAACGTAGGTGCTGTAAAACTTATTCAAATTTACATTGAATCCCCCATTTAACACACCTAACTTCGGCGGGCAGGTTGGGTCTTGTTGATTTTCAGCCTGCTTTTTTAATGTACTTATAAAATCACCCTGCAAATGGCAGATAAAGTTTTTATTTTTGATACCACGCTCCGCGATGGCGAACAGGTACCCGGATGTAAACTGAATGCAAGGGAAAAACTCGAACTCGCCCTACAACTTGAAAAACTCGGTGTAGATATCATTGAAGCAGGATTTCCCGTTTCTTCTCCCGGCGATTTTGAAAGTGTTAAGCAAATCAGTCTTGCCATAAAAAACGCTACCGTTTGTGCCCTCAGCCGCTCGGTAGAAAAAGATATTGAAGCAGCGGCGGCAGCCCTCCGCTATGCCGTTAACCCAAGGATTCATACCGGCATCGGCACGTCCGATTTTCATATCAAATATAAATTCAACAGTACCCGCGAAGCTATTTTAGAACGCGCCATAAAGGCCACCAAATTCGCCCGCCGTTTTACTGATAATATCGAATTCTTTTGCGAAGATGCAGGCCGTAGCGATTCCGAATATCTTGCAAGGGTAGTAGAAGCCGTAATAAAAGCCGGTGCCACCACCGTTAATATTCCTGATACCACAGGCTATTGTTTACCACAGCAATACGCCGATAAGATTGCCTATCTCATTAATAACGTACCTAATATTGATAAAGCCGTAGTAAGCTGTCATTGCCACAACGACCTCGGATTGGCCACCGCCAATAGCATTTCTGGGGTTATAGCCGGAGCAAGACAAATTGAGTGCACCATCAATGGTATTGGCGAAAGAGCCGGAAATACCTCATTGGAAGAAGTAGTGATGGTAATGAAACAACACAAAGAGTTAGGACTTTATACCGATATCAATACGCCCATGCTAAATGCCATGAGCCAATTGGTGAGCGATACCATGCGGGTATATGTGCAACCCAACAAAGCCATTGTAGGGGCAAATGCGTTCTCCCATTCCTCAGGAATCCATCAGGATGGATTCCTGAAAAATGCACAGAATTACGAAATTATCAATCCTGAGGAAGTAGGGGCATCAGGCAGTAAAATTGTCTTGACAGCCCGCAGCGGACGCAGTGCACTTGCCTACCGGTTTCATCAGCTTGGTTACGAATTCGACCGGGACGATGTAGATGTACTCTATGAACTTTTTCTTGAAGTAGCCGATGGCAAAAAGGAAGTGGGTGAAGAAGATTTGCACGAAATGGCAAAAGATAGGGCTACAGTAATCTAATTTAATAAAAAGTAAAAATATTCATTATCAGGCAGCCATCTATGCAAAAAACATTGTTCGATAAAATCTGGGAAAAACATGTAGTAAAAGAAGTGACAGATGGTCCTTCTGTTTTGTACATTGATAGGCACTTTATCCATGAAGTTACGAGCCCGCAGGCATTTAAGGGTCTTGAAAACAGGGGGTTGTCTGTTTTCAGACCTCAACAAATAGTGGCAACAGCCGATCATAATGTTCCTACATTGAATCAGCATCTGCCCATTGCCGAGGCTCTCAGCCGTAAGCAGGTAGAGGCACTTAAAGAAAACTGTGCTAGGCATCAGGTGGAATTATATGGTTTGGGGCATCCTTTCCAGGGTATTGTACACGTAATAGGTCCCGAACTTGGCGTTACCCAACCGGGCATGACCATTGTTTGCGGCGACAGCCACACCAGTACCCACGGTGCTTTTGGAACCATTGCTTTTGGTATTGGCACAAGCGAGGTGGAAATGGTGATGGCCACCCAATGTTTGCTACAGCAAAAACCCAAACAAATGCGTATCCGCGTCGAAGGGCAATTGCAGCCGGGTGTCCTGAGCAAAGACATTATTCTTTACATTATTGCCAAAATATCAGCAAGTGGTGGCACAGGCTATTTTGTGGAATATGCTGGAAGTGCCATCCGTAGCCTTAGCATGGAAGCCCGCATGACCATTTGTAATATGAGTATTGAAATGGGCGCAAGGGGTGGAATGATTGCTCCCGATGAAACTACTTTTACTTATATGAAAGGCCGGCCATTTGCCCCCGCAGGTAATAAATGGTTAGAAAAAATAAAGGAGTGGCAAACACTCTATAGTGAAGAAGATGCACATTTCGATCAGGAAATACTCATCCGTGCCGAAGACATTGAACCCATGATTACCTACGGCACCAACCCAGGTATGGGTATTGGGGTAAATGAAGTCATCCCCGATGAAAATGTAGTAAATGATACAGATAAAAAGGGGTTACAAAAATCACTTGCCTATATGGGGCTCCAAAGCGGGCAACCCATCAAAGGGCAAAAACTTGATTATATTTTTATTGGCAGTTGCACCAATAGCCGCATTGAAGACCTGAGGCTTGTAGCCAATATGGTAAAAGGCCGGCAAAAAGCCCCCGATGTTGAAGTTTGGATTGTACCCGGTAGTAAACAGGTGGAAGCACAGGCAAGAGCCGAGGGCATTGACAAAGTTTTTGAAGAAGCAGGATTTATACTGCGGCAACCGGGCTGCTCGGCTTGCCTTGGCATGAACGAAGATAAAATACCTGCCGGAAAATATTGTCTTAGCACAAGCAACCGCAATTTTGAAGGCAGACAAGGACCACAGGCAAGAACATTATTGGCAAGCCCGCTCACCGCGGCAGCTTCCGCATTAACAGGAGTAGTAACCGATGCCAGAGAATACTTATAAAAATAATACAGGGCGAATTAGCTCCTACAGGTCGCACACTACATTACAGGTTGGTGCCTGCCTGCCGTTTGCACAGGACTTTACCAACCTGCACACACACTCATACATAAAGGTTCGTGCCTGCCTGCCGTTAGTGCAGGTCTTCACCGACCTGAACTCTAACCCACACCTGCATATCGGAGGAGATACCACACCTGCAAACTAAATTTTAAAATAACCTCATGGGAAAAAGCTTAGAAATAATAGAAAGCACAGCGGTACCATTACCCATTGAAAATATAGATACTGATCAGATTATTCCTGCACGTTTTCTAAAAGCTACAAGCCGGGATGGATTTGGTGAAAATCTTTTCCGTGACTGGCGTTTTGAGCAGGATGGTACCGATAAAACTAAAAAGAATTTTGTGCTAAACAATCCTGATTATAGCGGCAAAATACTCGTAGCCGGAAGAAATTTCGGTTGTGGCAGCAGCCGCGAACATGCAGCCTGGGCTATAAAAGATTTTGGATTTGATGTGGTGATCAGCAGCTTTTTTGCTGATATTTTTAAGAACAACGCCCTTAATAATTTTCTGCTGCCGTTACAGGTAAGTGAGTCTTTTTTAGAAACCATTTTCCAGGCTATCGAAAAGGATCCACAAGCAACCATCCGGGTAGATTTACCCGGGCAAAAAGTAACGCTTTTGGCTTCCGGCGAAAGTTTCTCTTTTGAAATAGGACAATATAAAAAAACCTGCATGCTCAATGGCTTTGATGATATTGATTACCTGCTGAACATACGTAAAGAAATAGAACTATTTGAAAAAAACTTATTATAAATTTTCCTTATATTTTATGCATAAAACGATTACAGTAATTTATGGAGATGGCATTGGCCCCGAAGTGACGGAACAATCTGTTCGGGTATTAAGTGCGATTGCCGAGACGTACGGACATGAGTTTACTTATCAAAGAGCATTGCTTGGTGCCGAAGCCATTGATGCAACAGGAACCGCCTTGCCGCAAGAAACCATTGATATGGCTCTCGACAGTGACGCAGTTCTGTTCGGAGCGGTAGGTCATCCAAAGTACGACAATGACCCACATGCCAAAGTACGTCCTGAACAGGGTATCCTTGGTATCCGAAAAGCATTACAGCTTTTTGCCAATGTGCGCCCTGTAAAAGCTTATCCCAATCTATCGCATTTGTCACCATTAAAGGCGAGATATCTTGAAAATGTAGATTTTGTTATCTATCGCGAACTTACCGGGGGTATATACTTTGGTGAAAAAGAAACCGATCCCGATGGCAAATGGGCAAAAGATACCTGCAGTTATACAGCCGAAGAAATAGAGCGGATTACCCATCTCGCTTATCAGGCAGCCATACAAAGAAGAGGTAAATTAACCCTCGTAGATAAAGCCAATGTACTCGACAGTTCAAGGCTTTGGCGAAAAGTGGTTCAAAGTATAGCCATACAGTATCCTGAGGTAAAAACAGATTTTCTTTTTGTTGACAATGCAGCCATGCAACTCATTACCAACCCGGCACAGTTTGACGTAATCCTTACCGAAAATATGTTTGGGGATATTCTCAGTGATGAATCGAGTGTTTTGTGTGGATCATTGGGTTTACTGCCAAGTGCCTCTATCGGAAATAAACTGGCGCTATTTGAACCCATCCATGGCTCCTATCCACAAGCTGCCGGGCAGGATATTGCCAACCCCATTGCTTCGCTTTTATCAGCTGCCATGATGCTCGATTTTTTTGAAATGAACAACGAAGCAGACCTTATAAGAGCAGCGGTAAACTGGACACTTACCAATGGTTTTGTGACTAAGGATATTGATCCGGTTAATTTTTATTTTACTTCCACCATTGGCGACCTCATCAGCGACTTTGTTACAGGAAAAATACCAGGCGGGGTCAATCTCTCCAACATTGAATACAGAAAATCAACAATCATTTAAAATATTTTGCTCTTTACTTTTTTGTATTGGATTAGCCGCTATATTTGTCTTACATCTAATAAGGCATGCAGGCAATCCAATTCATACGAATCAACAACATTTTTACAACTATTATCGTGGTTGTCATTATTGCGTTGATTCCGAAGATACCGGAGGCCGTTGCAAGTGTTGGATAAATAATAAAAACACTTTACATACAACCGCCTCCGAAAAGGGGTGGTTTTTTTTATGCATTTTAATCAAATAAAAACATGGCCGGATACTACAACGCAGATACCATTTTATTTCTTGATGGAGAATATGTAAAAGCTGCTGAGGCGAAAATTGATCTTTTCAGCCAAACCATGCACTATGGCTATGGGGTGTTTGAAGGCATTCGTTCCTACGAAAGCAGTACCGGAGAAACCGTAGTTTTTAAACCGACCGAACATTATGAAAGGTTGCAAAAATCTGCAGAAGCACTCAATATCCCTTTTACCTATTCGGTAGAAAGCCTAACCGAAGCCACATACAATGTTCTAAAGCATAACAATCTTGCCGATGCTTACATAAGACCACTTATATTCTTACCGGCCAATATGAGTTTCAATCCCGACACAAATTCCCACCTGGTAATTTCTACTTGGGAAATGCAGCCTTTTTTGGGAGAAAATTTGATCCGTCTGATGACGTCTTCCTTTCAAAGACCTAACCCCAAAGGTTTTAAAATTCACGCCAAAGCATGCGGACATTATGTAAATTCTATTATGGCGAGCCACGAAGCCAAGGCCAATGGGTACGATGAAGCCCTGCTACTAGATATGAATGAGTACGCAGCGGAAGGGCCGGGCGCCAACCTCTTTATTGAAGTGGATGGAGTACTGTTTACTCCGCCCGCAGGCCATATTTTAACAGGTATCACCCGCAATACAGTTATGGATCTTGCTGATGAACTCGGTATTCCGGTAGCCGAAAAATATTTTACACCAGCCGAAATGAAAAGAGCAGATAGTGCTTTTTATTGTGGCACAGCCGCTGAAGTTATCGGCATTCATTCGCTTGACGATTCCGTTTTCCCGAAAACCTGGCAACAAACACAAGGTGCCCGTATTCAAAAGGCTTACAAAAAGCTTGTACGCCAACCCGTGGAAGTCAATACAAACATGTAAATATTTATCTAAAATAAAAAACAAAAAAAGTATGAGTTCAGATTTAAATAAATATAGTGCTACCCTTACACAAGATTCTACACAACCTGCCGCACAAGCTATGTTGTATGGGATTGGTCTTACTGAGGCTGATATGGCTAAAGCACAGGTAGGTATTGTAAGCATGGGTTACGATGGAAATACCTGCAATATGCACCTGAATGACCTTGCAAAGACCATCAAAAAAAGTGTGTGGAACCAGGAACTTGTCGGGCTGATATTTAACACCATTGGCATTAGTGATGGCATCAGCAATGGAACCGATGGCATGCGGTATTCCCTTGTAAGCCGCGACCTGATTGCCGACAGTATAGAAGCAGTTTGCGGGGCTCATTATTATGATGGCCTTATAGCAGTACCGGGATGCGATAAGAATATGCCCGGCAGTATAATGGCCATGGGCAGACTGAACCGTCCTGCTATTATGGTTTACGGAGGCTCCATTGCACCGGGCAAATACAAAGGACAGGACCTCAATATTATCTCCGCCTTTGAAGCACTTGGACAAAAAATAGCCGGTCAGCTTGACGAAGCCGATTTCAAAGGCATCATCATGAACAGTTGCCCCGGACCCGGTGCCTGCGGTGGCATGTACACGGCCAACACCATGTCTTCTGCAATTGAGGCCATGGGTATGAGTCTACCCTACTCCTCAAGCAACCCCGCAATCAGCGAGGCCAAACAACGCGAATGTGTAGAGGCTGGAAAAGCCATCCGACTGTTGCTCGAAAAAGACATTAAGCCCCGGGATATTATGACCTTTAAGGCTTTTGAAAATGCACTGACCCTTATTACCGTTCTTGGCGGATCTACCAATGCGGTTCTACACATGATAGCCATGGCACACAGCGTAGGATTAACGCTTACACAAGAAGATGTACAGGCCATCAGCAATAAAACACCGGTACTTGCCGACCTGAAACCGAGCGGTAAGTACCTCATGCAGGATTTACACGATAAAGGTGGGGTACCTGCCGTAATGAAATACCTGCTTACAAAAGGAATGCTGCATGGAGATTGCCTGACCGTTACCGGTAAAACGATTGCCGAAAACCTTGCTAACGTACCAGACCTTGACTTTGATGAACAGGATATTATTTTACCAGTGGAAAAACCCATTAAAAAGAACGGGCACCTACAAATTCTTTATGGCAACCTCGCTACCGGTGGAAGTGTAGCCAAAATTTCCGGTAAAGAAGGCGAAAAGTTTGAAGGCCCTGCAAGGGTTTTCAATGGCGAATTTGAATTAATCAAAGGCATACAAAGTGGTAAGGTAAAATCAGGAGATGTAGTGGTGATAAGATATGTAGGCCCTAAAGGTGCACCGGGCATGCCCGAAATGCTCAAACCTACATCGGCCATTATTGGTGCGGGATTGGGAAAATCCGTTGCACTCATTACCGACGGTCGTTTCAGCGGCGGCACCCATGGTTTTGTAGTGGGACATATTACACCCGAAGCTATGCTAGGTGGCAATATTGCACTGGTGCAGGATGATGACCTGATTACACTTGATGCTGTAACAAATGTAATGATCCTTCATGTAAAAGAGGAAGATCTGGATAAAAGACGCCAAAGCTGGAAAGCTCCTCAGGCAAGGGTTACCAGTGGTGCTTTGTATAAATATGCTAAACTCGTAGCAACCGCAGCAGAAGGTTGCATAACCGATAAATAATTAAAATATGAATACGCAACAATTGGAAGCACCCGTAAAGGTTGCAGAAAAAGTAAAAATGCATTCAGGTTCAGAAATTCTACTGAAAGCATTGCTAGCCGAAAAAGTAAAAACTATTTTCGGTTATCCCGGTGGAGCTATCATGCCCATTTATGACGCCCTCTTCGATTATATGGATCAACTCGAACATATATTGGTGCGGCACGAACAAGGAGCCATACATGCAGCGCAAGGTTTTGCAAGAACCTCTGGCAAAGTAGGTGTTGTATTTGCCACAAGCGGTCCGGGAGCAACCAACCTGGTAACAGGCCTGGCAGATGCCATGATTGACAGTACCCCGCTCGTATGCATAACGGGGCAGGTATTTGCGCACCTGCTTGGCACCGATGCCTTTCAGGAAACAGATGTTATCAACATCACCACACCGATTACCAAATGGAACTATCAGGTTACCGATGCCTCCGAAATTGGCGAGGCCATGGCCAAGGCATTCTATATTGCCCGCACAGGCCGCCCCGGCCCCGTATTGATTGATATAACCAAGAACGCACAAATACAGCAGGTTCCTTTTGCTCAGTATATCCCCTGCAATTATATAAGGAGTTACCGGCCTAAACCATTTGTAAGACTGGAATATATTGAGGAGGCAGCTAAACTCATCAATGAAGCGGAGCGCCCTTACATTCTATTCGGCCAAGGCATCATTCTTGGCAGGGCTGAAGAGGAGTTCAAAGCCTTTGTTGAAAAATCAGGTATCCCCGCTGCATGGACCATCCTGGGAGAAAGTGCTCTGGCAACCGATCATCCGCAAAATGTGGGAATGCTCGGCATGCATGGTAATTACGGACCAAATGTTCTTACCAATGAGTGTGATGTTTTGATTGCCATCGGTATGCGCTTCGACGATCGGGTAACCGGCAGGCTAGACAAATATGCAAGACAAGCTAAAATTATTCACCTCGATATTGATCCATCGGAGATTGATAAAAATATTAAGGCAACGGTACCGGTATGGGGCGACTGTAAAGAAACACTCCCTTTATTGATGAATAGAGTAGAAGCTAAAAAACATACAGCCTGGTTAGAGCGATTTAATGAATTTACCGCCGAAGAAAACAAGCAGGTAATTCAACCCGAATTTAACCCGGATACGGAGGTTCTTTCTATGGCTGAAGTGATTGATCAATTAAATAAATTGACCGGTGGCGATGCTGTAATTGTAACCGATGTAGGGCAGCATCAAATGGTGGCGTGCAGGTATGCGAAATTCACTAAGTCGAGAAGCAATATTACATCGGGTGGCCTAGGCACTATGGGCTTTTGCCTTCCGGCAGCCATTGGCGCTAAAATGGGTGCACCCGAAAGAACGGTGATAGGCATTGCCGGCGACGGAGGCATACAGATGACCATACAGGAACTCGGTACCATTATGCAATACGAAGTACCGGTAAAAATCATCATCCTCAACAATCAGTTTTTGGGCATGGTACGGCAATGGCAGGAACTTTTCAATAGCCGCCGTTATTCCTTTGTAAATATTACCAGTCCCGATTATGTCACCGTGGCAAAAGGATATCATATTCCTGCCCAAAAAGTAGAAACAAGAGAAGACCTTGTACCAGCGCTAAAAACAATGCTTGATCATCCGGGAAGTTATTTGCTGGAAATAATGGTGGGTAAAGAAAACAATGTATTCCCCATGGTACCACAAGGTTGTGGGGTTTCCGAAATCAGATTAAAATAAAAAATAATGGAAAAAAAGGAATATACCATCACGGTTTATACCGAAAATCATATTGGTCTGCTCAACCGGATTGCAATCATTTTCTCAAGACGAAAAATAAATATTGACAGTCTCAATACTTCTCCTTCCGAAGTAGCCGGGATTCATCGGTTCAATATTGTAATTGACGAAACGGTAGAAGTCGTTCAAAAACTGGTCCGGCAAATTGAAAAACAAGTTGAAGTGCTTAAGGCTTACTACAATACAAATGATGAAATTATATGGCAGGAACTTGCCTTGTACAAAGTACCTACAAGCGAGATTGCCGAAAAAGCCATTGTAGAAAGATTGCTTCGCCAACATGGTGCAAATGCCGTGGCCATTCGTAACGATTATACCGTATTTGAAACTACCGGACACCGCGAAGAAACAGATCGGCTCATAAAAGTACTCGAACCGTATGGCCTGATAGAATTCGTTAGGAGTGCCAGGGTAGCCATTATAAAAAACAGTAAAGGATTTCATGAAAAAATAAGGGAATTCGAACAATACGCCCCTTCTGAAACGGTGAGAGAAAATGAATACCTCAACAAGGGAGAAAAGGTCTTTTCCATGTAAATAAATAAAGTCATTTCAAACAAGGATTAATACGAAAAGTAAAGTGAATTGCAAGGAAAAAATTCATAACAAAAAATAAACATCACACCCACACTTCACACCCCCATTCTGTGATATTTGAGTGAGAAAAATCCATAATAATCAGGAATAATAAAAATAAAAAATAATAAAAATAAACACAATCAACACAATCAACATGGCAAAATTAAATTTCGGTGGTACCGAAGAAAACGTAGTCACACGGGATGAATTCCCCCTGAGTAAAGCGAAAGACGTTTTAAAAGAGGAAATTGTAGCTGTTATCGGATATGGTGTACAAGGTCCCGGACAGGCGCTTAATCAGAAAGATAACGGCATCAACGTAATTGTGGGACAGCGTGAAAATTCGAAAAGTTGGGATAAAGCAGTTAAAGATGGTTTTGTACCCGGTGAAACGCTCTTCCCCATTGAAGAAGCACTTGAAAAAGGTACCATCATTTGTTACCTGCTGAGCGATGCCGCCCAAATAGAATTATGGCCAACTGTTCAAAAACATCTTACTCCGGGTAAGGCATTATATTTTTCGCATGGTTTTGGCATTACGTTCAATGAGCAAACCGGCATTATACCTCCTGCAGATGTAGATGTATTTCTGGTGGCACCCAAAGGTTCAGGCACCTCACTGCGTCGTATGTTCCTCGAAGGCCGCGGACTCAACAGCAGCTACGCTATTTATCAGGATGCCACAGGCAAAGCCTTTGATAGGGTTATTGCATTGGGTATTGCGGTAGGAAGCGGCTACCTGTTTGAAACTGATTTCAGAAAAGAAGTTTTCAGCGATCTTACGGGCGAAAGAGGAACTTTAATGGGTGCCATTCAGGGTATTTTTGCCGCGCAATATGATGTGCTGCGGAAGAAAGGACATTCCCCATCGGAAGCTTTTAACGAAACAGTGGAAGAATTAACGCAAAGCCTCATGCCATTGGTGGCAGAAAACGGGATGGATTGGATGTATGCCAACTGTTCCACCACGGCACAGCGGGGTGCACTCGATTGGTGGAAAAAATTCCGCGATGCCACAGCACCCATTTTTGAAGAACTCTATGAAAGCGTAGCGGCGGGCAAGGAATCACAGAGATCTATTGACCTCAACAGTCAGCCCGATTACCGGGTAAAACTTGAGGCTGAACTGAGTGAACTCCGCAAAAGTGAAATGTGGCAGGCGGGCAAAACAGTGCGTAGTCTGCGGCCCGAAAATCAACCAGCTAAATAATTGCTTTATTATGGTAAGGCTGTCGTTTGACAGTCTTACCCCTTAAAATATATCTTATGCATTTCTCCGCTATCATCCCCAAAATAAATGTAGAAGCTGCCGCCGCAAGGCTACGGGAGGTGGTACGCCAAACCCCTTTGCAATACAGCCATTCGCTTAGTAAAAAGTACGATTGCCATGTGTACCTGAAACGTGAAGACCTGCAGGTAGTACGATCTTATAAATTGCGCGGCGCCTACAATATGATCAGTCAGTTGACAACTGCCGAAAAACAAAACGGACTTGTGTGTGCAAGTGCTGGCAATCATGCTCAAGGATTTGCATGGAGCTGTCGCCAGCTAAATGTTCAGGGAGTTATTTTTATGCCGGTAATTACTCCTAAACAAAAAATACAACAGGTACGGATGCACGGCGAAAATAATATCAGCATCCAGTTAATAGGAGATAATTTTGATGATTGCTCCAAAGCGGCACAGGCATTTACTGAAAATAACAATATGCTTTTTGTACCGCCTTTTGATGATTATCGTATTATTGAAGGACAGGGTACTGTAGGCAAAGAAATAGCGGACGAACTAAGTGGTATTGATTTTGTATTTATACCTGTTGGTGGCGGTGGCCTTATTGCAGGAGCCGGTACCTACTTAAAGGAGCTTTCGCCGGAAACCCGCATTATTGGGCTGGAACCCGAAGGAGCACCTTCCATGTATAAGGCATTACAGCAAGGAGCTCCTGTAACTCTAGACCAAATTGATCGTTTTGTGGACGGTGCGGCGGTAAAACGGGTGGGCGATCTCACCTTTGGAATGGCTAAGGACATTATTGATGAAATGCACCTCGTTGCCGAAGGTAAAATTTGTAGTACCATTCTTAAACTGTATAATGAAGAAGCGATAGTAGTAGAACCAGCAGGAGCTTTGTCGGTGGCAGCCTTAGATGCTTTTGCTGAAAAGATTAAACATAAAAAAGTTGTTTGCATAGTAAGTGGCAGCAATAACGATATTGACCGCATGCCCGAAATAAAGGAGCGTTCACTTCAATACGAAGGACTCAAACATTATTTCCTTATCCGGTTTGCACAACGTCCGGGAGCACTTAAAGAATTTGTAAACAACATTCTAGGTACCGGAGATGATATTACCCGATTTGAATACATGCAAAAAACCAATAAAGAAAGTGGCCCCGCACTGGTAGGAATTGAATTGGTTGAAAAAAGAGATTATGAGATACTTCTGGAAAACATGAAAGCTTTTCATATTGATTATATAGAAATTAATAAAAATGACAAGCTGTTTGGCTACATGATTTAAACAATAGAGGATTCTTTAACGGGTTTCGGATTCTCTGCGAAAAGTATGTAGTTTTATCTGCTTGTCTTGCCATAGTAAACCGAAGTAGATTGTATTTTTAACTTTATCAAAATTTGTATTAAATGTTAGAAACAGGGCAAGGATTATACCATCCATCATTTGAGCGCGACTCCTGTGGCATTGGCTTTGTAGCAAGTATTAAAGGTATTAAAAGCCATCAGCACATAAGCGATGCTTTAACCATCCTTGAAAACATGGAACATAGGGGTGCCTGTGGCTGCGAGGAAAATTCGGGTGACGGCGCCGGCATTATGATTCAGGTACCACACGAATTCTTTTACGAAGAATGCCTGAATAGCAATATGCACCTGCCCGAAGCAGGAAAATATGGCATTGGAGTCATCTTTTTTCCAAAAAATGTAGCACTTCGCGAAGCCTGCCGTGAAATTTTTAACAGAACTGCCGAAAAACTTGGACTAGATATAATGGGTTATCGGAAGGTGCCTGTTCAAACCGAAGGTATTGGGGAAACAGCTCTTTCTGTAGAACCAGAAATAGAACAGGTTTTTATTCCTATGCCATCTCATCTGCATGATTCAGAAAGCTTTGAGAGAAAATTATTTGTTTTGCGCAATCATGCGACCCACTTGATTGCACAAACCGTAAAACAGGATAATGTAGGCTTCTATATTGCTTCGCTTTCTTATAAAACGGTAGTTTACAAAGGGCAGCTCACAAGCAAGCAGGTTCGGAAATATTTTCCAGACCTCTCCAATAAAAGCATGATAAGCGCTTTTGGGCTGGTGCATAGCCGGTTTGCTACCAATACTTTCCCAAGCTGGCGATTGGCACAGCCTTTCCGCTATATGGCACATAATGGCGAAATCAATACGTTGCAGGGGAATATCAACTGGCTGCGCTCCAGCGAACAGGGATTTACTTCCCCATATTTCAGCCGGGAAGAAATGGACATGCTACGCCCCATTGTTTCCAGCAGCCAAAGCGACAGCGCCTGCCTCGACAATATGATTGAATTGCTTACCCTAACAGGACGCAGTCTGCCGCATGTTATGATGATGCTTGTGCCAGAAGCATGGGTGGGCGATGAAAAAATGGACAAGGTAAAAAAATCATTTTACGAATACCATGCCTGTTTAATGGAACCCTGGGATGGCCCGGCCTCCATCTCCTTTACCGACGGAAAAATTATTGGTGCCACTCTCGACCGCAACGGCCTAAGGCCTTCGCGGTACTGTATTACCCACGACGACCGGGTAATCATGTCCTCCGAATCAGGCACCCTGCCTATTGAACCCGAAAATGTAAAACAATACGGACGCCTGCAACCGGGCCGCATGTTTGTAGTGGATATGGAGCAGGAACGCATCATCAGCGATGAAGAACTCAAACAGTCTATTTGTAGCCAAAAGCCTTATGCGGATTGGCTCAACAAATACAAAATAAGGCTCGAAGAATTACCTGAACCCAGGGTAATGTTTACCCATTTGGAACACGATCAGGTTTTTAAATACCAAAAAGCCTTTGGATACAGCACCGAAGATCTCGAAACCATTATTGCTCCTATGGCCATGGATGGAAAAGAGCCGATTGGATCCATGGGTACCGATGTACCTCTCGCCATTTTAAGCGATCAACCACAGCACCTCACAAGTTATTTCAAACAACTATTTGCACAGGTAACTAACCCGCCTATTGATCCTATCAGGGAAAGACTGGTGATGAGTCTTTCGGCTTTTGTAGGAAACAACGGTAATATATTGGCAGAAGATCCGCTAAGCTGCCATATTGTGGCACTCGAGCACCCCATTCTTTCCAATCGCGCCCTTGAAAAATTACGCAGTATTGATACAGGTATTTTTCAAGCCAAAACCTTGCAGTGCTATTTCCGCTCCGATGGGCAGCCAGGATCGCTAAAAAAAGCCATTGATCGCCTCCGCCGTTATGCAGTAGATGCCGTGGAAGATGGTTTTGAAGTACTTATACTAAGCGACCGGGCTATTGACAGCGATCATGCTCCTATTCCTATGCTGCTTGCTGTATCGGCTGTGCACCATCACCTTATCCGCAAAGGATATCGGGGTAAAGTGGGCATAGTAGTAGAGGCAGGTAATGCCTGGGAGGTTCACCATTTCGCCTGTTTGCTGGGTTTTGGTGCCACTGCCATCAACCCCTACCTTGCATTAAGTACCATCCGCGATATGAAAATAAGCGGAAAAATGGATACCACCCTCTATCCGGACGAATTGAAAAGGAACTATATAAAAGCTGTTAACAATGGCTTGCTCAAGGTATTCAGCAAAATGGGTATCAGTACCCTTCAATCGTATATGGGTGCTCAAATTTTTGAAATTATAGGCATCAATAAAGATGTGGTGGATCAATATTTTACCGGAGCGGTCAGTCGCATTGAAGGCATGGGGCTTGATGAAATTGCCCGGGAAATTCTGGCTCGCCATCAGGTGGCTTTCAGTAAAAAAGTTGTACCTGTTGACCGGCTTCCGGTAGGGGGTATTTACCAATGGAAGCGAAAAGGCGAGCACCATGTTTTCAACCCGGCTACTATTCACCTGCTGCAATACAGCACACGAATGAATGACTATCCCACATTCAAAAAATATTCTAAACTGGTAAACGATCAATCGGAAAAAGCAGCAACGCTTCGCGGCTTGCTGCAGTTTAAAAAGCTAAAACCATCTGTGCCTATTGAAGAGGTAGAGTCGGCTGCTTCTATCCTAAAAAGATTTGCTACCGGCGCTATGAGTTTTGGTTCTATTAGTTGGGAAGCGCACACTACACTCGCCATTGCCATGAACCGTATTGGTGCCAAAAGCAATACCGGCGAAGGCGGAGAAGATGAGGTGCGGTTTACCCCAATGGAAAATGGCGATAGTATGCGCAGCGCCATTAAGCAGGTGGCAAGCGGCAGATTTGGTGTAACAAGTTACTACCTTACCGAAGCCGAAGAATTACAAATAAAAATGGCACAAGGTGCCAAACCGGGAGAAGGCGGCCAATTGCCCGGTTTTAAGGTAGATGACTGGATTGGCAGAGTACGGCATTCCACTCCGGGAGTAGGATTGATTTCTCCCCCACCCCACCACGATATTTATTCTATTGAAGACCTGGCGCAATTGATTTTTGACTTAAAAAACGCCAACCGCCGGGCCCGCATCAATGTAAAACTGGTGAGCAAAGCAGGCGTAGGAACTATTGCTGCAGGGGTTACCAAAGCCAAGGCAGATGTGGTGTTGATCTCAGGTAACGATGGTGGCACGGGAGCCTCTCCAATTTCCTCCATCAAACATGCCGGACTACCTTGGGAACTTGGACTGGCCGAAACCCATCAGACACTTGTAAAAAACAAATTGCGTAGCCGGGTAATTGTGCAGGCCGATGGACAAATGAAAACTGGCCGCGATATTGCCATTGCTACCCTGCTAGGTGCTGAAGAATGGGGGGTTGCTACCGCCGCACTTGTAGTGGAAGGCTGCATCATGATGCGTAAATGCCACCTCAATACCTGCCCCGTTGGCGTAGCTACCCAAAATCCTGAACTGCGTAAACGTTTTACAGGAGATGCAGACCATGTAGTAAATTTCTTCCATTTTCTGGTGCAGGAATTGCGGGAAATTATGGCCGAGCTCGGTTTCAAAACCATCAATGAAATGGTGGGACAGGCTGATTTTTTGGAACCAAGAGAAAATATAGATCATTGGAAATACAGCAAACTCGACTTTTCTCCTATCCTTTACAAAGCGCCTGAAGAAGCTGGAACTACTTTATATAATACTGAAGTTCAGGATCATGGATTGGCGGATGTACTTGACTGGAAACTGCTGGAACACGCCAAAGAAGCTATTGCATCAGGTACTCCCATAGAAGCAAGTATGGCAATTGTGAATACCGACCGAAGCACAGGCACTATGCTTAGCAACGAAATTACCCGAAAGTACAAAGCTGCCGGGCTACCCGACCAAACTATCCGTTTCTATTTTACAGGTACAGCGGGGCAAAGTTTTGGAGCTTTTGCTACAAAAGGAATAACCATGCACCTGCAGGGAGATGCCAATGACTATTTTGGAAAAGGCCTTAGCGGTGCAAAACTGGTAGTTTTCCCCCATAAAAAATCAAGCTATGTGGCGGAAGAAAATATCATCATAGGCAATGTTGCCCTTTATGGCGCTACCGACGGAGAAGCCTTTATCCGGGGTAAAGCCGGGGAACGTTTTTGTGTACGCAACAGCGGAGCACATGCGGTAGTAGAGGGTGTAGGAGACCATGGTTGTGAATACATGACCGGGGGTTGTGCTATTATACTCGGTGCTACAGGTCGCAATTTTGCAGCAGGCATGAGTGGTGGAATTGCTTATGTGTACAATGTGGATGGACAGTTTGCAAGCCAATGCAATATGGAAATGATAGACCTTGATACCTGTGAAGAGGAAGATGCCACCTACCTGAAAAGTATGTTGCAGAAACATATTGACTACACAGGCAGCAGTGTAGCAAAATATCTGATGAGCGACTTTGACTCCGAACGCCACCGTTTTGTAAAAGTATTTCCAAAGGATTACAAAAAGGTGCTGCAAATGCAGTCGAGCAAAACCAAATCGGAAGCCTGATTTTATAAAAAAATGCGATCCTTGATGAGGAAAGTAAAAAGAATACACTATGGGAAAAGCAACAGGATTTATGGAATATACCCGGGAATTACCCAAAAAACGCCCGGTAGAAGAACGCAGAAATGATTACAATGAATTTGTAGAAAGGTATGAAGAACCCGTTTTGAACCAACAGGCCTCCCGTTGTATGGATTGCGGTATTCCTTTTTGCCACAATGGTTGCCCGTTGGGAAATATTATTCCCGAATTTAATGACGCCGTGTACCGCAAAAACTGGTTTGAAGCTTATGAAATACTGACCTCTACCAATAATTTTCCTGAATTTACTGGCAGAATTTGTCCCGCCCCCTGCGAAACGGCCTGCGTACTTGGCATTAATCAACCTGCCGTGGCTATCGAGGAAATTGAAAAACACATCATCGAAATTGCCTTTGACAAGGGGTACGTTAAGCCACGCAAACCCAATCTTTTAACTGGTAAAAAAATTGCCGTAGTGGGTTCAGGACCCGCAGGACTGGCTGCCGCTGTGCAGCTCAACAGTGCAGGACACCATGTTACCGTTTTCGAACGCGATGAAAAACCAGGTGGACTGCTTCGCTACGGAATTCCCGATTTTAAACTCGAAAAATGGGTAATTGACCGACGAATAAACCTGATGAAAGAAGAAGGTATTCAATTTCGTTGTAACATTAATGTAGGTACAGATATATTGTTTGGCGACCTGCTGCGGGAATACCATGCCATCGTGCTAAGTGGCGGCAGCACTGTTCCCCGTGATTTGCCGGTACAAGGAAGGGAAATGGATGGGGTTTATTTTGCCATGCAGTTTTTGAAACAACAAAATATGCGGGTGGATGATCCCGGAGCCAACCTGCTTGAAAAAAGAAGCTACCCCGGAAGCCATTGGGATAAGGAAATAAAAGCGACCGGAAAGCATGTAGTGGTAATAGGCGGCGGAGATACCGGCAGTGATTGCGTAGGTACGAGCAACCGGCATGGTGCCGCTTCGGTAACGCAATTTGAACTGATGCCCATGCCACCGGAAAACAGAACTGAACACATGCCCTGGCCACATTATCCCATGCTTTTAAAAACCACCTCAAGTCATGAAGAAGGTTGCGACAGACAATGGGCCGTTGCTACCAAAAGATTTATTGCCGATGATTCGGGTAAAATAACTTCACTGGAAACTGTAGAACTCGAATGGAAAATTGGTACAGAAGGAAAACCAGCAAATTTTACAGAGCGATCCGGTTCCTCCAAAATCATCCCCTGCGATCTGGCACTGCTAGCCATGGGTTTTGTACATCCGCTACACGATAATTTCCTTACCGAATCTGGGATAGAACTCGACAACCGGGGCAATATCAAGGCCACCGAAAAAGGATTTCAAACAAGTTTACCCAAAGTATTTGCCTGTGGCGATATGCGCCGTGGACAAAGTCTGGTGGTGTGGGCCATTAGCGAAGGGCGGGAATGTGCCCGAAAAGTAGATGAATACCTGATGGGTACCTCTCTGCTGGAAAGCAAAGAAAGCAGCATTTCGGCACATTTTTAAACCTATTTTTGCCATCCCTTTTTAAATATTTGAACACCAACAAGAACACCATACAATGTATGTACTAAAATTTGGCGGCTCCTCAGTAGCCAATGCCAATAATATCAGAATGGTAGGAGATATTCTGATAAACTATCCACAGCGCCCGATTGTGGTGGTGGTTAGCGCCCTCGGTGGCATTACCGATCAACTATTGCTAACAGGTGACCTCGCTGCTATGGGAGAAGAGTCCTATAAAGACATCTTAAAATCCATGGAGCAACGCCACCTTGATACTGCACGTCAACTACTCCCCGTTACTAATCAAAGCGGCAGTCTGAGTAAGGTTAAGCAATATTGTAATGAATTGGAGGATCTTTGTGAGGGCATCTTCCGATTACAGGAAATTTCGGACCGCACCAAGGACAAATTGGTGGCCTACGGAGAACTGCTTTCTTCCCAAATTCTTCAAGCCTACCTTTCTTCTTGTCAAATAAATTCATGCTGGCTCGATAGCCGTTTGTATGTAAAAACCGACAACCGATATGGTAAAGCTACCATGCTGCAGCAGGAAACTTACGAACGCATACAAAATGTAGTAGAAACATCCCCTGCCGACATATATGTAGTACCTGGATTTATTGCCAGTAATATGCAAGGGCATACTACTACCCTTGGCCGGGGTGGCAGCGATTACACCGCTGCTATATACGCGGCTGCCCTTAAAGCTAATGTGCTGGAAATATGGACTGATGTATCGGGTATTATGACCGCCGATCCCAGATTTGTACCCAATGCACGCCCCATCAAACAAATCAGCTATCAGGAGGCTATGGAGCTCTCCCATTTCGGCGCAAAAATCATTTATCCCCCAACCATTCAACCGGTTATGAACCTGAAAATACCGGTTTGGGTTAAAAATACTTTTGCAGCCAAAGATTCGGGTACCCTGATTGAAAACAGCGACACCGTCTCTGCTGAGAAAATCAGAGGCATTTCGAGTATCAATAAAATTACCCTGCTTAGCCTTGAAGGGAGCGGGATGATTGGCATCCCCGGCTTTTCAAAACGTTTTTTTTCGGCTCTTGCCCAGCTTAAAATCAATGTCATTCTGATAACGCAAAGTTCCAGCGAACATAGCATTTGCGTAGCGGTGCAGGCAAGCGAAGCCCGGCATGCACAAGAAGCCTGTGATGAGGCTTTTGCTTTGGAAATAGCACAAGGCCGGGTGGAACCTTTGATAGTAGAAGATAACCATGCTATAGTCGCATTGGTGGGCGATAAAATGAAAAGTCATCCCGGTATCAGTGGACAAATGTTTAGTGCGCTTGGTCGCAATGGAATTAATATCCGCGCCATTGCACAAGGTTCCTCGGAGAGAAATATTTCCGCTGTAATTGCCGATAAAGATGTAAAAAAGGCGCTGAATGTTTTGCATGAATCCTTTTTTGAATCGGTAAAAAAACAATTGAATCTGTTTATTATTGGAGTAGGTAATGTAGGCGGCAAACTAATAGGACAAATTGCCACACAACAAGCCTGGCTCGAAGAAAACATGAACCTGCAGATAAGAATAATGGGACTCGCCAATAGCCGCAAAATGCTGGTAACCGAAGATGCCATTGACCTGCAGAGCTGGCGTGAACAATTGCAAAATGCCACAGATATGCAATTGGGCGATTTCCAACAAGCTATCATTAATAAAAACTTGCGCAACAGCGTATTTGTAGATGTAACGGCAAATGAAGATGTTGCCGGAAGCTATAGCACCGTTTTGAAAAAGAGCATATCCGTGGTGGCCTGTAACAAAATTGCCGCCTCCTCTCCGTACATACAATATCGTTCACTGAAATACCTGGCACGGGAATTTCAGGCTAGCTTTTTGTTTGAAACCAATGTTGGTGCAGGGCTGCCTGTAATCAGTTCGCTTAACGACCTTATCAAAAGCGGGGATAAGGTTCACCGCATTGACGCTGTATTGAGCGGAACCCTCAATTTTGTATTTAATAACTACGATGGCAGCAAACCATTTGCCGATGTAGTACGGGATGCACAGGCCGAGGGTTACACCGAACCAGACCCACGACTAGATCTTGGGGGTACCGATGTGATGCGGAAAATCCTGATTTTGGCAAGAGAAGCTGGCTACGAACTGCAAATGGAAGACATTGATAACAAAGGCTTTTTGCCGGCATCCTGCTTCGAAGGTTCTGTGGAGGATTTTTATACCGAAATGGGTAAACACGAAGCGCATTTCAAAGCACTTTTGCAGAAAGCTTCAGCGGAAAACTGTAAGTTGAAGTTTGTTGCAAGCTTTACCGATGGCAAGGCGGCAGTTGGTTTACAGCATATTCCGCCTCCTCACGATTTTTATCACCTCTATGGCAAAGACAATATTGTTTTATATTACACGTCGCGTTATCCTGAACAGCCTTTGGTAATTAAGGGAGCAGGTGCCGGAGCAGATGTAACCGCCTCGGGGGTATTTGCAGATATCATTAGGGTAGCGAGTCAATAATTTTTGATGCTATGGAAATGCAGGCAGTAAAAATAGAGGCTCCAGGTACAGTAGCCAATATGGTTTGTGGATTTGATGTGCTGGGATTTGCTTTGCAAAAACCCGCCGATGAAATGTGGATGCAAAGGAGTGAAACACCCGGTATTCATATCCATCCCGATCCACAATACCATTTACCCACGGATCCTGAAAAAAATGTGGCCGGTGCCGCTTTGCTTGCGATGCTGGAAGATTGCCCAACCGGTACCGGATTTGAAATAAAAATAACCAAACACATAAAACCCGGCAGCGGCGTAGGATCTAGTGCAGCGAGTGCGGCCGGCGCAGTGGTTGGTGCCAACGCCTTACTGGGGAATCCTTTTTCGAAAGAACAACTTGTGCAGTATGCCATGTTTGGCGAAAAACTGGCGAGTGGCGTAAAACATGCCGATAATATTGCTCCGGGTATCTATGGGGGCGTAACCCTGATCCGTTCCATTTATCCAATTGATATCATTCCGTTGCCTTCGCCTGATTTGCATGTTACTGTAGTGCATCCGCAAATAGAAGTGCGTACAGCCGATGCCCGTGCTATTTTAAAAAAACAATTATTGCTCAAAGATGCCATACGGCAGTGGGGCAATATCGCCGGGTTGGTAGCAGGGCTTACCTTAAAAGATTACGATCTTATTGGCCGGTCTCTGGAAGACCATATTATAGAACCTATCCGCAGCATTTTAATCCCCGGATTTGATGAAATTAAAAAGCGCAGTCTAGCTGCCGGAGCATTGGGCGGTGGCATTTCTGGTTCAGGGCCTTCTATATTTATGCTCAGCAGAACGGCAACTATTGCACAAAAAGTGGCAGCCGAAATGGCCGAAGTGTATAAGGTACTAAACGTGGAATACCACACATACGTAACCGCAGTTAATAATGAGGGCATCCGGGTGGAACCTTGCCCATTGTTTTAGATCATTCACTATGCAGTATTACAGTACCCTTAAAAAGGCGGAACCAGTTAATTTTAAACAAGCTACGATTACCGGGCAGGCACCCGACAAGGGGTTGTATTTCCCGGAAAAAGTACCCATGTTCGACAGCAAATTACTATCGGACTGGAAAAATATTGGTAAAAATGAACTGGCCTTCCGGATAATGAAACCTTACGTAAACGGGGAAATTCCGGAGGAGATGCTGCAAGATATTGTAGCGGAAACCATTGACTTTGACTTTCCGTTGGTGCCGATAACCGACCGTATCTGGTCGCTGGAATTGTTTCATGGCCCTACACTGGCTTTTAAGGATGTGGGAGCGCGTTTTATGAGCCGCTGTCTTGGATATTTTAATAAAGGCAATCAAAAAAAAGTAACCGTACTGGTAGCCACAAGTGGTGATACCGGCGGTGCTGTGGCCAATGGTTTTGAAAATGTAGAAGGCATTGAAGTAATCATCCTGTATCCTGAAGGCAAGGTAAGCCCGGTGCAGGAATTGCAACTGACCACCTGTGGAAATAATATTACCGCGCTGAAAGTAAATGGGAATTTTGATGACTGTCAGGCCATGGTGAAACAGGCTTTTATGGATAAAGACCTGAACGAACACTATCAGCTTACTTCGGCCAATTCCATTAATGTAGCCCGCTGGCTGCCACAGCAATTATATTATTGTTTCGCCCTGCAACAGTGGGGGTTTGACGAAGCACCTGTGATTAGCGTCCCAAGTGGTAATTTTGGTAACATCTGCGCCGGTATGCTCGCCTGGAAATCGGGATTGAAAGTTGATCATTTTATAGCTGCTTGCAATGCCAATGACGTGGTGCCCCGTTTTTTATTGGGAGACGACTATGAACCCCGCAAAGCGGTAGCTACCCTGAGCAATGCTATGGACGTGGGAGACCCCAGCAATTTTGTACGGATTATGGAGCTTTTTGTACAGGATAAAAATGCTTTGCAACAAATGATCAGCAGCCAGTCTGTTTGCGATGAAACAACCTTAGCAACCATAAAACAGGTATTTCAACGCAATGGTTATTTGCTCGATCCACATGGGGCTGTGGGTTATAAAGCATTGGAAGATTACCTGCAAATGCATCCCGGTAAAAAAGGAATCCTGCTCGAAACAGCCCACCCGGTAAAATTTCCAGATGTAGTGAAACAGGCCACTGGTCAGGAAGTACCGATTCCGGAAAACGTAAAACCTCTTTTTGAAAAAACGCCAAAAAGTATCGGGATGGATGCTTCTTTTGAAGCCCTGCAAAAATGGCTGCTGAATCGTTGAGCAGCAAATAGATTAGTGCAGCAAATTATGAATTTCGCTGAGTAATGCAGGCGAGCATATTTCCTGAATTTTAGGAAAAAGAACCCTTTCCTCTTTACGGATATGATTTTGCAGCAAATGACCCAATACATCAAGCCTTGCTTCAGATACTTCGGTACCGGGCAGGGAGGTAAAAAGTTGAGAAAGTTTGGCATGTTCTTGCAAAATATCGTCAATTATGAGCCTTAATTCTTCATGCTGAAGCAATACCTTTTTCAGTATAGTCTCCTCTTTTTCAAAGTGAGTTTGTATTTTTTGCTGATACCTTTCAAAGGCATATTCCGCCTTCCCCTGTATAGTAGTAGGAAGTCCCTTATATACAGGCGCATTAAGCTTTAGCAGTTGTGCCAAAATGAGCGTATCATGGTGCTCCCGTGATAACGGAGCAAGTGCTTCCATTCGTTTCATATTACTTCATCTTTTAAGCATAAAAGGTAAACAATTATACTTATAAATTGCAAAAAAATGAGAAAAAAGAACAAAAAGACATCACTTAATTGATTGAAAAAAAAGAAGATTTATTTAGCCTTAACTCTTTTCAGCACATTTTTATTTAAAGCAGTAAAGGCGCTTTTTAACCAAATAAAATAAATTAATACGAGTAAAGGATAAACAATTACTACAAGAGAATTAAAATAAATAGCATCAATAAATTGCCAATGATGAAAATGCATTACAGCACGAGTCATCCCACAGCCAAAACATTCAAAATTAAAAAATACTTGAGATGGACATAACTCTACCCCACCAGTATCGAAATAATCAGCAGGCAATATCCAAAGTACAATTGGAAAAGCAATTAAAGAAACGAGCCACAAACCGTTCAAGGCATTTTTAAAATTTTTCAAGGCAATGGTTTTAAAGAAAAAGGGTATTCTTTGTAATTGCCGGCAAGGCAACAAAAAAGAATACCCTTCATCCAAATTGAATCAGTTTCCAATCAATAGTACTTTTTCATAACTACCAATCCATGAATGACACCAGGAAGCCAGCACAAAAGGGATAAAAGAAGATTTACCCACCAATCGCTTCCTGACCAATCGGAAAGAAGACCAATTGGCAAAAAACCGAACCCAATGATTACCAAAAGGACATAAGCAATTTTGGGCAAATCCTCTCCCGCCATTGGTTTTTCCATTTGCTTCTTCAACTGCTTTTGGGCATATTTCAATTTTAAAACATCTTTAACCCCCATTTTTTTTCCGGTAATCTCCTTAAATTGTTTCGGTGTGAGCTTTGAGAAAGCCGCCATGTCATAATCTATGACTTCTAGCACTTGCTTGTAATCTTTCAACATGGTTTCCATCTGTTTCGTGTTGGCGTCAGACTTCTTTTCGGTGCTTGGTGCTGTTACCAAAAACGAGCAGAGAACGATAAAACTTACAGGAATAAAGAGAAAACAAAGGATTTTTTTCATTTCAGTTGATTTAGTATGAAAGGTAAAATAAATTCATTTTCATAATACTTTAATCAAAATGAAAAAGAATATTTTTTTAGTGCTTTCTATACAGGCTCCCGTTACCTGTCTGCAAAAATGCTTCGAGTGAAATTTCTTCCTGTTTTATAAAACCTTGTTGTGGCAGCGTACCTCTTGCCACCATTTCCACAATAGCTGCAACCGAAGCCGCCGTGGTCCAACTGATGGCGCGCCATGTTTTACCTTTATGCTCAATGGGATGGTAGGCATTAAAAAATTCTTCCCTTCTTAGCTTATCGCCCTGCCAACCCTCAACTGCGGCATAAACGTAAACCACATCCTCTTCAACGGGAGGCTTGGCATCGGTCAGGATTTTTTCTGTAAGTGCGCGGTCATTTTTCATCAGCAACTCATACAGGAAAAACCGCATTACTTTGCAATGTCCGGGGTAGCGGATGGTTTTGTAATTCAATGTATCTACTTTGCCTTCAAGGGTTTCGCACATGGTACCAAGTCCGCCACTTGTAGTAAAAGCTTCAAATTCCTGTCCTTCTATATTGATGATTTCCAATCCATCAAGTGAAGGCACCATTTTCCGTACCCCATTATGGATGGCTTCTGCATCGTTTATATATTCATTAATAACACCCGCCGGTGACCAGGTAAAAGAATAACCCATTTGTCCGTTGGGGTAGCGGGGCAGGGCACCCACCCGCAATTCCACATCGCGCAGTTTGGTAAACCGGTTATATAAATCGGCTCCAACAATCCCAATAAAACCCGGTGCCAATCCGCATTGTGGTGCCATTACGCCTTTGCTCGTTTCCGCCATTTTACGAATGGCCGCAGTAGTCTCCACATCCTCTGTTAAATCAAAATAATGAATACCCAAAGCATGGGCTGTTTCAGCAACCTTAATGTTGAGGAAATAGGGCAAACAACTTACCACAGCATCCTGTTCCTGCAAGCACTGCATTAAAAAATCCTGATCCGATACACTGCCACTCTGCACCTCGAAAGGTAAATCTGTATAGGGCTGCCCCTGATCAATTCCTTTTACGGTAAATATTTCACTTAATAAAGTACCTACCAACGAGCCTACTTTACCTAAACCTACTACTGTAATATTTTTCACTGATGAATATAAATATATTAAACTCCCGGAATTTTTCCGAAGAGAGAAAAAGATGAATGAAATAAAATAGAATTTCCTTAATAAGAAAACAAGGAAAGAGAAACATGGAACATCAATCAGGGCACGTTGGCGCAAGCACTTCGCAGAAATGCCAGGTAAGACTCGAGAATTTTTACACGGTTATTAATGATCATGTGCTTCAAATATAGCCAAAAGATCCATCTTTAGGGGTTCTAATCGTATTTTACTTAGCAAAAATGAGGCAAACCGGAGATCGTATGGGTAGTTTTTGATTGACCGGAGTCAGCAACCCTGTTTGTATATCCCGTTTAAATACAACAATATCATTGGTTTGCTGATTGGCTGCAAGCAACCATTTACCCGAAGGGTGGATAACAAAATTACGAGGCTCTTTACCTAGCGTGGATTGGCCTCCTACCTTTTCCAACAAACCAGAAGTTTTATCAATCTTGAAAATGGTGAGGCTGTTGGCATCGGCGCGGTTGCTTACATACAAAAACTTTTTATCGGGGCTTAAAAATATAGCGGCACTGCCCGGTTGTTTGCTCACCGTATCACATTCAATATTTTGCAATAAAACTGCTGTGGATTGCTCTGTTTTAAATACCGAAACGGCTCCTTCCATTTCAGCAAGTACATATACCAGATTTTTCTTCGGATACAGCGCTATATGCCTTGGACCAGCTCCTGGCTTGGTTCCCAGTACCAGTGCCCTATTCTCCTGAACAGGCAGCTTTTTTTTTGGATTAAAATCATATCGCTTTATTTCATCAAGCCCAAGGTCGGTAACCCACAAATATTTGCCATTAGGGCTAAAAAGCGACTGGTGAACATGTGGCTTTTCCTGCCGTTTAGGATTTGGCCCCTGACCTGTATATTGAAAAAATTGGGCAACCGGTGCAAGGCTCCCCTCATTTGTAACCGGTAAAATACCCAGCGATCCCCCTGAATAGTTAGCGGCTGCCACCCATTTACCCCGGGGATGAATATCCACAAAACAAGGGTGATCACCTCCCGATGGTTGCTTGTTTAGAAATTCAAGTTTATAATTGTTTTCATCATACTGAAATGAAGATACCTCCCCGCCTTTTCCACCAGCCAACTCATCTATTGCGTATAATTTTTTCCCATCAGGCGATTGCACCAGATAGGAAGGATTACTTGCGGCTGCAGAATCAAGCAGGCTAATCTTCCCCGTATTGGCGTCAAAGGCAGCTACGTATATTCCATAGCTTCCGCTTTGGGTATATGTGCCAATAAAAAGGATTTCTTTATGCTGAGACAGAGCCATTTGGGAAATCAATGTAAGACATACTAAGGAGAGCCACCGCATAAGATATCATTTTGAATAGCCGCAATATCG
>Ga0136636_10000101_pt1 | contig 32734 bp, 29 predicted proteins | sample AntDrymUQ8522106_2_FD_104653 | JGI IMG/M metagenome (GOLD analysis project Ga0136636, IMG submission 104653) | Polar desert sand microbial communities from Dry Valleys, Antarctica - metaG UQ852 (21.06) | ecosystem: Environmental > Terrestrial > Soil > Desert | place: Antarctica: Dry Valley... | reverse complement strand
GTAATTGCGGGCTTCGCGACGGGTAATGCTTGCCAGCCAGCCTTTTGCTCTCTTATCTTTCTCTTTTTCACTGATTTTATCATCTATTGCTTTATACGTTACAATGCCTTTCATTACAAGCAGCATTACATTACTAACAATTGATTCAATTTCGGTTTTATCATAAACGTTGCTGAAGGCAGAAGTATTGCTGCAAACTTTGTAAATATAATCAGCATAACGCCTGGTGAATTCAAACCATGCTCTGTTGCTGTTTTCGTTCTGTGCTCCCTTTTCTGCCAATAAGCGGAAAAGGTCATCGACAGGTAGTTTCCTGAAGTTGGGGTAAAGTGGTATTGTGTGCATAATAATGAATTGTTTTTTATATACATATATACTGTTGCGGGACAAAAAACCGTGTTTTTTAATGCTTTTTGAGGGGACTCAATAAAAATAAAACTCAATTGTAATGTGAATCGGGCATATATATCTGTTAATGTGATGATTATGGCCTTCTAAAATATTTTTTTCAATATTATTGAAATGACTTGGTTTTAAAGGAACAATTAAATGCTTGTTAGCTGACTTGACAATTAATCCAGGTCATGCTATGATTATATAAAGGTAAAGATTTTATACAGATTGAATGATAAAACACATGAAACAGGGTCGAAACAATAATCGGTTATTAAAAATGACTGTTATTGATTCATTGACTGAAAACGGTTTCAAAATAACCGGCTTTTGTCATAAATATTCCGGCCTGATCGCAATCCGGAATCAAAAACGTTCATGCAATTTCATTGATTCCGGCAAACTACCCGGCGAAAAATCAAAAAAACCTGTTGTTACTTTCAACCGGCTCCGGTTCACTTTAACATGATTTAAGCGAAAATGAAACTGACTTAATTGTACTTGATTGTAACCTGAGTTTGCATGCAAATGACTTAACTATACTATAAAACGACTTAATAGTACTTGTATCCGACTTAATGTTCAATAAAACTGACTTAAATGAACTTATATACAGCCATACCTTGTTGTGATTGACTTAAGTGAACTTTTAACCGGCTTAAGCGCACTTTAAAAAGACCTGAACGAACCTGATGATGACTTAAGTGTGCTTGTTTCGAACTTAAATGTACTTTTAAATAACCTGCATGTACTTTTATCGTGAACTCGCTTAAATGAAGGCAAAAATTCAGGTATATAGTCCGTTAAAACTTATAATTCCTGGTTTTCCGGAATAAAGTACACGGGAGTCAGAATTAAGCGAAGCGGTATTAGGGTAGAGCGGGAATTAGAAATAGCGTGATTTGCAATTGGTTTAGAATTCTATATTTCAATGCTATATATCAAATTTTATCCACAGGAATATTTTCGTGTCCAAATTTTATCACAGGGATTTATTTATGAATGCGTTGTTTATGAATGTCTGTATTTAATTATTTATCAGCACTATAGAAACTATAAAATTTGATTTGTCCCGCAATAGTATATATGTTATCAGGGGGAGAATAATAATGATCAGGACAAAAGAAACAAGTTTGTTTAACACAGGATAACAACAATAATGATGAAATCAAAAGTGCTCCAAAAATTGATCCGGTTTATTGAAACAGATAATATTACCTATGATTCTGATTTTTATCAGATGATACAGGAAATATGTAAAGATCAGGTTGCTTTCCAATGTTATACAGAAGCTTTTGAAATGGTGTTGGTTAAACCCGGAAAGGTGAGGAGGCTGAGGTGCTATCCACCATTTCTGCTTACCAGGTACCACTTTTGTCCCGACAGGCGGATACGGACCCATCGTTTATTTGGCAAACCTGCCTTAGGGCCTTCACCCCCATTTAATGAAATTTTGCAGCTTAACAACACCGGTATAATTTGTGACCGGTAAAATTAAACCAGGTAAAAATTTCAAAAAAAATATCACAATGAAAAAGTACATATATAAACATCAGAGAATAAAATCAATCTGCAGGGTAATGAACAATTATCCGCAGGCATTCGAAAATAAAACAGAAGCACTTGCCATGAAAGCAGATCTCAACCAGCAAAGTGATGAGCTAACGGAGCTGATTTCAAAGTTGCTCCGCCCGGCTTCCACAATTCACCGTCCGAAGCAGGACGGGCAGCAAAAACTTTTAACCGTTGTGCAGGAATATATAGGCATGGGTATTTTGCTGGCCACGCACAACAAGAATATGCCATTGCTGGACATACTGAAGGTGTATAAATCAAAAGTTCAGTATGTGTCGTCATACCGGCTTTATGAAATAGCTGTGCATGTAGCCGAAGAACTGGGGAAACACATCACCCTGGGTGAAGAATTCGGGCTGACTACCGAAAGACTAAGTGGCTTTAACGAAATGATAACCGGTTTTGGCGAAACACTCGAAAATACAGGTGTTTTATTAACCGATCGCAAATCGGGCAGGAACGATCTCAACACCAAAGTTGTTGCTTGTTCAAAGGTCATAAGGCTTAAGATTGATCCTTTTATGATCTTTAATGAACAGGAATTTCCTGATTTATTCAAGGATTATATGCTTGTGCGCGGAAGTCGCAAAAGGAAAAAACGTACAGCTAAGACTGATATTACTACCGGCGATATTTCGGGAGTAGTAACCGATAGCGTTACCGGCTTGCCTTTAGCCAATGCAACTATCAATATATTGGAGCAGGAAACGGCTTACACAACCGATGCGGATGGCTATTATCTAATTGATGAATTGGATGCAAGTACGTACAACTTGGGTTGCTATGCAATAGGATACAATGTGCCGCAGCAGGTAGTCAGCCAGCTTACAGCCGGAGAGTCATTAATAATTGACTTTAGTCTTGTGCCTGTAAACCCGACTAATAATTAACTATCATAATACCGGTATTTGATTTTACAACCTTACATGAGCAGCCCGGGAAACCGGGCTGTTTTTTTTACCATGCGTTGGAACTATAATTGTAATCCAGGAAAATTCTAACCTGTTACTATCTATCAGGAATGAAATCGGATCACTTTCATTTCGGGGGGAGAATGGGGCATAAAGAATAAATAAAATTGAGATCAAAGTTCAAGGCATTTACTAAAGCCCAGGCAGTCGGAAAATCTTTTATTATTTCTTTGCTTTCTGCCTGATCAAAAAGTAACCAACTTAGCAAAGCGGTCTCATGAGCTCCTTTGAAAATAAGCAAGAGCGAATAAAAATCAAGGCTTTATAACAATGCTGGCGGTTCTAAGCCTGAGGGCAGGAAATCACTCAGGATTTTATTGCATATTTGGATTTATGTCCGCTAATACCATAAAACAGTATGTACGCATAACATAACAGAGGTATTACAAATGCAATCTGCCAGGTGAAATTATCTTTTACAACACCGAGAGAAAATGATATAACTGCTCCACCTACTATTGCTGTTGATAAAATACCCGAGGCTTGCGCTGTATAGTTTCCCAGTCCGTTTACAGATAATGAGAATATAATAGCAAACATAACAGAGTTACATACGCCTATAAGTATCATGCTCCATATAGCAATTTGTCCTGTTGAATTTATGGATATAGCAATAAGAATAACCGCCAGGGAAGCACATATTGAAAGAATGTAGGATGGCTTAATGATTTTTAAAAGATAAGCGCCAACAAAACGCCCTACCAACATACCACCCCAATAAAATGCCACATAATTGTTTGCTTCTTCAAGTCCAATCTGGGTTGAATCAGAAATATAATTGGTAAGAAAAGTTCCGATAGATACTTCGGCACCAACGTACATAAAAATGGCTATCATACCGAAATTCAGATTCCTGAAGGAGAATATGCTCTTAGCCTCCTGATAGTTTGCATGAACTGTTGAATCCTCAGCCATGGTTAATTTTGGTAATTTTAATCTGGAAACTACAAATGCAATAAGCAGGAGTATCCCGGCAATACCCATATACGGCAACCTGACTGCTTCGCTCGAAGCATGTGATTCACTTAGTCGGGATAAAATAAAATAGGCACCTAGAAGCGGTGCTATTGTTGTACCCAATGATCCCAAACCTTGAACCAGTGTTAGTCTTGACGATGCTGTGCGGGCCGGCCCTAAAATTGTTACATAAGGATTTGCAGCCACCTGTAGTAAAACAATACCAATAGCCACTATAAATAATGCAGCAAGGAATAAAGCGTACTGATGAAAAACAGATGCCGGAAAAAACATTAATGCTCCAAATGCCGCAACAGAAAATCCTAAAACCATGCCATTCTTATATCCTATCTTTTTAACAATTTTCCCTGCCGGAATTGACATTACACCGTAAGTAAGAAAGAAATAGAATTGAACCAATGAAGATTCAGCATAACTCAAAGTGAATCCACTCTTAAAAAACGGGACTAATGTGTCATTCAAACATGTTATCAGTCCCATCATGAAATACAGAACTGCCAATGATATGAGTGCCGGAGTATAACTTTGTTTTTTGTGGTTCTGTGGAATTTCAGCAACCATTGCCTGCGAGGAGTGTATAGCCATTTTATTTATTTATTGAGCTTTAATTAACCAAAGTGCTTTCAGGCTCATTGCTGATAGCAATAGCTGTAATGTTTGGCGGTAATTGCTCTGTTATTTTCACAATTTCATAACTTTCGCCTGATTGAGAAATACAAACTAAAAGAGTCTTTTTTGTAAGCAGTTGGAATTGATAGTGCAGCAGTTCATTTGCATTAATAGCAAATGAGTTGATTTTATGAGAATTGAGAAGGCATGCAGCTACATAAGAGATAACACAGGAACTGCCCATCCCTGTAAAAATCCTTTTGAGGCACTCTTTCCCATCACCATCTGAATAATACTGAAACGTATCCTTCAGGGTTCCGGGTTGCTGCTCAATTTCTTCCAAAAATCTATTCATATTTATATTCCATTATGGCCCTTTTCAAATTTAAATCTAAGATAAACCGGATTTTTGATTTAATCATTATAAATTCAATTTGGTGCCTGGCGACTTACCAACTGCAAGTTTTTTCGCCACCAGAACACCAACATTGAACAAGCCAACCAACCATCAACCAAATTACTTTTATAGTTTAATTCATTTTAATTAACTCTGTTTGAGGTTCCTTTTCGGCAATAGCATCCAGCGTCTGCCACCCTTTAAATAATCCTCTCGGCACATGAAAACAACCTTTCCATTTTCCTCCTTTTGCATGTACGAGCACTTCGCCCTGCCGGTTTAAATATCCAAACCACTCCCCGTTTTTATGATCCACAAAATGATCCCATGTATAGGCATGTACTTTTTCGAACCATTCCCAGCATCTCTTATCGCCTGTAAGATTGTACCCTTTAAGTAAACTCATTATCGACTCCACATGAACCCACCATAATTTCTGGTCCCATTCCAACTGCTGGGGAGCATGGCCTTTAACATCCATAAAATAAAATATACCGCCAAATTTTTTGTCCCAGCTGTATTCCAGAATGTCGATGGTAATATCTACAGCTCTTTTTATTAAAGCTGTATCCCCTGACCTTGTGGCAAGGTCCATGATAAACCACATAGCTTCTATTCCATGTCCAGGGTTAATTGAGCGACCTTCGAACGAGTCGGAGAAACTGCCGTCGGGGCCTACATTTTCGAGTATCAACCCGAATTCAGGTTTGTAAAAAACATTCATTACCGAATGGATGCCCTGCTTAATCGTATTTTCAACCATTTCGGGATCCATAATATGTTCCATTTCCAATACCAGGTTGCATAGTATCATTGGAAGCGAAAACCCCTGGAGCGGACGTGTTTCAGGAAATGCTTTATTGTATATCCCTTTGGGATTGTTTTGTCGCTTGATTATATTATTGAACGTATCAAGTGCAATGCCTTTATATATCTCATTATTAGTTGCCTTATACAATTGGGCGAAACCCATTGCGGCGAAACAATCAGAAAAAATATTGAACGGCTGTGTTATCGGTTTCCCTTCACGGGTAAGTGAAAAATACCAGTTTCCATCCGCATCGCGGCCATTCTTCATCAGAAATTCTGCACCGCGGACAGCCATATCCAGCCATTCCTGCTTTTTCTCCAGATGGTTGTACAACATACTTAAAGTCCAGATCTGCCGGCCTTGCAACCACATAAACTTATCGGTATCATACACTTTCCCTTTTTCGTCGAGGCACGTAAAAAAACCACCAAATTCCTTATCTTCCGAGTTGTTTACCCAAAACGGGATAACATCATCCAATAAGTTATCACGGTAGAGATTTCTGTATTGTAGTATATTCATTGTAGTATTTTTATAATCGTTTTGTATTTATTTATTTTGAATGCACAGCAGCAGCCTTTTTTGTTTTTTTTGCAGGTGCTTTCATCGAATCCAGGTATTTTTTGTAATCCAGGTAAAGCTTTACAGTATTTTCGCCGCCTGGCTTTATTGACATGGATGGGCTGTTTAGCAGGCCCGGATATTGGTAACAAAGAATTTTTTCAAAAATCGGGAAACGGTGTAAATCGCTTAACAAGCCTTCAATCGGACGTGGAACCAAGGCGTTATCCGGTCCGAAGAAATCAAACACTTCCATATCCATCCATAAATGTGAACCGGCTTCATTACACAAATCCTGAAGTTTTTGAGCAGCCTGTTCACCGGTAAGATCGCCTGCCGGCATACGGTGAAATGCAAATGGACAAAGAATGTCGAGGTTTGGAAGCAACTTGCGATAAGTGTCTTCGGCACCGCGCAGACCGTGTGCATTAGTTGCCAGCATTATGGGTTTATCAGGGGCATATTGATGAACATAATCACTGAAACTCTTGAAAAATTCAACTATATCTTTTCTGTCCTGTTCGTTGCCTAAGCTACCTTCCTGTTCTTCACTTATGTACCAGCCATAAAAAGAGGGATGGTGCCCATATTTCTGCCACAATTCATCAGCAAGTTTTTTATGCCATTCCAGCGAGCCTTTCGTAAAATCAAACCAGGCATACATTCCAACTGCCATAAAAACATTCATTCCGTCTTTATCTGCTGCGGTAAAAACAGCCTCAACCGGATCAACTGCTGTTAATGGTACCCGTCCGGGAAATAAGTCTGAAGGATAAAATGCCAATCCATGATAACCATCCTTCTCTATAGTGTGTTTACCAGCGTACATCTGGTTTTTATACACTTCCTGAATTACAATTACATTCATTTCGATGCTGTGCTGTGCATGCATAAGCTCACTCCATTGTGAATCAGTCAGCGTCTTAATCGCGGGATTCCAGTATTGCCCTTCGGCTTCGCTCCAATGATAGAAGTTTATCCAGGCACCATCAATCTGTTTGGTTGAGCGTATTGCAGAAGCTCTTATTTCCATCGGGCGTTCCGTACGAAAAGTCTTTTTTCCTGTTTTTGTAACAAGGATTATTTTATGATAGCCAGCTTTATCCCTGGTTGGCCACCGGAATTTTACACAGCTTGAAGATCTTGCAGGAATTGAGATCTCTTGCTGATGCAAAACATTTGCAGGCGTCTCTTTATCCAGGTAAAAGAAAACGGTCACTTTCTTTTCTGTTTCGGAGTTGTTCCATACTCCTGCACGAATATCCAGCGTGATCTTATCTGTAACTGGTGATGGAGGAATTAAAGTCAGGCTCAGTTCCGGTTTGTTTTTAGTTATACCACTTTCCTGGGCAATTACATTGCCAAACGTTACTGCAAACAGAACGATAATTATAATTTTTAGCTTCTTCATTTTCTTCCGCTTAACTTGTTGACTTGCCAATGACCCTGAAGGAATACTTACAAGCGGCTATATCCCGCTTGTAAGTATATTGATGTCAAAATTTCAAAAAGGATAAAACAACTATGGATTTAGTATCCGGGATTTTGTTTGATTGAGCCGCCTGAACGATCAATTTCAGTCTGAGGAACCGGGAATAATTCATTAATTCCTTTCTTGACGTTTAATCCTTTGCCATTTGCTTTAGGTGTGGCTCCATAAGAGTTCATGGTTTCTATCAGTCTGTTCCACCTCATCAGGTCAAACAAGCGTTGATATTCCATTGCAAACTCTACCCGGCGTTCATGCCTGATGGCTTTGCGAAGATCATCGGAAGCCTTTACATCAACCAATGGAGTATTCGGAATGTTTCTTACACGGCTCACAGCTTCAGCATCAGTGTGGTTTGAGTTACTAGCTCTTTGTCTGATAAGGTTGATATTGTCAGCTACTTCCTGAGCGTTGCCACCGCTTTCCAAAAGGGCCTCTGCATACATCAGGATAACATCAGCATAGCGGATCTGGTGAAAAGTCCAGGCATCATCGCCCCATCCTGGTCCGCGCCGCGAGGGAGGCATATACGATTTCCTGTTATGATACCCTGTGTTTGGATAAGAGGAAAAATCCAATACTTCCTCCCCTGCAGTCTTGGCAAACACATCTCCGGATTCCAGGATTGTAAATAACAAACGAGGATCTCCTGCTTCAAATTCATCAACCAGGTTCTGAGTTGGGGTATCAAATCCCCAGGCACCTGTAGGTCCGCGTGGTGAGGTATAAACCGGAATAAACGAACCATAAATTTGCTGTCCGGGATCATCTCCTCTTATCACTGTAAAAATAGGCTCTGTCGACAAATAACTGTTTGGCAGAAATAAATTTTGAAAATTTGCATCCAGGGCAAAAGAATGTGAATCGATCACTTTTTTAGCCGCATCCTTTGCTTTGGCGAAAAGTTTGGTATCGTCCTTTGCAAAAAACAAATAAACTCTTGCCTGCAAAGCCCAGACGGCTTCTTTACTAACCCGGCCAATCTCGCTGGCTGGCATATCATTTTTTGAAGGAAGGCTAACTTCGGCAGAGGCTGCTTCAAGATCCTTGATTATAAATCCGAATGTCTCAGCTGATGTTGCCCTCGTTAGTTTATCCTTATTATCTACAGTCAGGGTTTTATCGATAAGTGGCACTCCTCCATATACTCTTGCAAGCTCAAAATAAAAATAAGCCCGCAAAAATTTGATTTCAGCCATATAACGGCTCTTCGTTGTTTCGGGTAGCAGGTAACCCTCTGCATCTATCAGGTTATTTATAGGAAAATTATCTAAAGCTACATTGCAATTGCCTATGCCCCGGAAACAGCCTCCCCAGAAATCCTGTAATGTTCCGTTGCTCGCCAATGCCCTGCCATACCCAAGGTCCAGCACAAATGGCCTGTCTCCTGCGTCTGATCCTCCTTTATCGCTATCGTCAGTAGCCATGTTACCTAATTCTGCCTTTGGCGCTTCGTAACCGTAAAAGTCATACAATCCCTGGTAACATTGAACTAGCGATTTAAAACCAGCATCGGGCGACTGATAATAGTTTTTTTCGGTTTGAACCCCTAATGGCGGACGGTTTAAAAAATCTTTCTTGCATGCTACCATTCCGAGTATCGCAATGCAAATTGCTGTATAGAATATCTTTTTCATCTGTTTGTAGATTAAAATTTTAGATTGACACCTGTCATAAAAGTTCTGGCCTGTGGATAGTATCCCTGGTCAATTCCTGTAAGTTTCGGATCGGAAGAACCAATTTCAGGATCAAGTCCGGAGTAACCGGTAAGAGTCAGCAGGTTTTGTGCTCCAACATAGAATCTTAACTGGGTAATTTTAGCCCTTTCAAGGAGTTTGCCGGTAAAAGTATATCCTACTTGCAAATTCTTGATTCTCAGGTAAGAGCCGTCTTCAACAAAGTAGTCAGAAACACTGTTGTTTAAGCCCTGATTTTGAGAAATTTTGTGGAACTGATCCGTGCTTCCTTCCCCACTCCATGATTTGTCGATAAATCCTTTGGTTGCATTATAAAAACCGGTACCCGATTCAGTATCATACTTTTGTATGTTCATCACATCATTACCCTGTGATCCCTGTAAAAACAGGCTGAAATCAAATCCTTTATAACCAAGGTTTGCAGTAAAGCCATATACAAAATCTGGCCATGGATTCCCGATCATCGTGCGGTCTTTGGCATCAAGGATACCATCATCATTCAGGTCTTTAAAACGAACATCACCAGGTGTTGACACATCCCGCTGAGGACTGTCTTCCACTTGCTTTGCATTCTGGAATATCCCGTTGGTAACGTACCCGTAATAATATCCTACCGGCATCCCCACTTCAGTTTTAGTAATCACTTCACCCAGATGCGCAGTGGCATAAATAGGTTCGCCATCTCCGAGCTTCGTAACTTTATTCTTGTAGGCTGATATGTTGCCATCAAAACTGTAGGTAAAATCACCTTCTGCATTTCTGTACGACAGATCAAACTCCCAACCTGTATTTTGCATATTTCCTGCATTTGTATATGGGGAATTAGGATATCCAAGAGTTGAAGGAAGAGGCACAATCAGAAGCATGTTTTCAATTTTCTTGTCAAAATAATCTGCGGTAAAATTCACTTTACCTTTCAGGAAAACCAGATCTAATCCAATATCCAACTGGTTGGATACTTCCCATTGCAAAACCGGATTACCTGTTGACAAACGACCGGCTCCAATAACAGCAGAGGTTTGGTTGCCGAATAAATACCGGCCGAAAGTATTTCCGTAAGTTGAAAGGTAAGCTCCGCCACCGATATTCTGATTGCCAATCTGTCCATAACTTGCTCTGATTTTTCCGTCAGTTAACCATCCGATTTGTTTCTCCTGTAAAAAGCCTTCTTCTGTAAACCTCCAGGCTGCTGAAACTGATGGAAAGGTTCCCCATTGGTTACCTTCAGCAAATTGAGATGAACCATCGCGGCGGATATTAAAAGCTAAAATGTATCTGCCTGCATAATCAAATCCTGCCCTTCCAAAATAAGAACGGATAGCATTTGAGTAATTATATCCTGTAACAGCTGGATTTATTGTGCCGGCATTAATAATTCGCATATCCTTATCATTGTTCACCAGTCCCTGGATGGAAGCACTGAACTGTGCAACGTTTGTTGCCTCTTCCGAGAAACCAGCCAATGCTGTTACATGATAATTTCCCCAGGTCTGATCAAAATTAAGCGTGTTTTCCAGGACAAAATATTGGGAGTTATATGTATTGTTACTTACTGTTGCGTAAGTGCTATACTCATTTGAATTCAAGGTATACTGCGGGTTAAACGCATCCGTAAATGCACGTCCCAGGTCCATTCCTATCCTGCTCTGAAAAAAAAGCGGCTTGGCAATTTTTATATCAATATTTAATCCACCTTTTATGCCAAGCATTGTATACGTGGTTTGCTCAAGCCTGTTGATCTGTGCTACCGGATTCCGCTTATTCGAATACAGGATGCCTGAGTATTGTGAAAATGGATTACTGGGTTCGTACCCATAATTTATTCTTGATAAATAGGATGGCACTTCCACCAGGTTGTTGCGAAATACTGGTGTAATCGGATCTGCAGTCATTGCGCTGAAAATGGTGCCGGTGAATGGGTTATTTTCATCAATGACTTGACGTTCTTCATCTATGATGCCAATATTTGCACTGATTTTAACCCTGTTGCTCACTTGTGCATTGATGTTATTTCTCCAGGAAATACGTTTATAATCAGAACCGTTGATTATTCCCTGTTGATTCAGATAACCAAGGCTTGACGAAAAACTTACGGTCTTATTTCCTCCGCTTACACTGAAATTGTGGCTTTGGATAGGTGCACCCTGGTTAACAATCTGTTTCCACCAATCTGTTCCGTTTCGCCCTGTATTAGCCGTAACAAAGCGCAATACTGAGTCAATTTTTGCCTGTGATGAAAAATCCGGTTGAACTTGAGCTCCTGCATTCGTAGCAGCCAGGTTTTTATAGGTAATAAATTCGTCAGCATTTAGCATTTCCGGACGCCTCCAGGCTGATTGCATTCCCAGGTAGGTATCGTATGTAAAATTCACTTTTTCATTTACTGATCCGGTTTTGGTAGTTACAATTATAACACCATTAGCAGCCCTTGCTCCGTAAATTGCTGCAACAGAAGCATCTTTGTGAACAGCCATCGATTCAATATCGTTCGGATTCAGGTAATTGATATCATTTTGTGGCAGACCATCAACCACATATAAAGGATTGGTACTTCCATTTATAGAACCAATGCCCCGGATATGTAGAACTGATGCCGAACCGGGAGTTCCGCTGCTTTGCGATACAGTTACACCGGCTGTTAAACCTTGTAGTACATCAATTGCACTGGAAACCGGCATTTTGTTGATCTGTTTAGCTTTAACAACAGATACTGATCCGGTTATTTCCTTTTTGGTGGTTGATCCGTATCCAATAACTACAAACTCATTTAAAGTTGATGCGCTTTCGACTAATGTTATATCAATCGAATTTTGATTGCCTACAGTTACTTCCTGTGAAGTATAGCCAATAAATGAAAAAACAAGTATTGATTTTTCTGAGGCTACTGAAACTGTATATTTCCCGGTCAGGTCGGTAATTGTTCCATTAACAATACCCTTTTCAACCACACTTACGCCGGGTATAGAATTCCCTTTTGAGTCAAGTACACGTCCAGAAACAATTTTCTGTTGAAGATTATTCAAAGTGACAATTCCACCCGCTACAGCAGATACCTGGAATGCACCAAACAAGAGTAGCATAGTTATTAGCTTCATTGCCATCTTTAGTTTAATAAAGATTGACAGAAATGAAATAACCTGCGTAATTTTTTTTGTCATACTTTTAAGTTTAGAAGGGTTAAGATATTTATGATAAAACATGTTTTTCGGGTGAAAAATATTTTGAATTTTGTAAAGGAGTAAAGTGTTTTCCTGTTATTTTTATTAATTTTGGAGAGCGTTATCCATAGGCTTTTTTTGTTTTTATTTAATGTTTATTGGTTAAGTCAGCTGGCTCAATATTTTAAATGATGTAATGACTTGCACATGAATTCTGACAAATTCAGAAGAGTAATGTGCTTAAGTATTCAGCATCTATTTATACACTTCAAATTCCCAGAATGAGAATGCCCAGGCACTTTGGATGCGTTTATTAAGAACCAGTTTCACAAATCTGGCATCTGCGGCATTAAATGAATGACTTACATTTCCGCCGGCTCCAACTGTAGTAGAGTATACTTTGGTGAAACTTACATCATCACTTGAAATCTGTACTTCATAATCAGTGGCATATGCTCCTTCCCATTTTATATCTACACGGCTTATGTTTTTTACTGAGCCCAAATCTACTTCCCACCATTGATTATCGGCCACCGCACTAAACCACCTGGTTGTGAGATCTCCATCATTAGAAAGAGTTTCCGTATTGCCGCCACCTGATGATTTTGCAACCTTTCCCAGTGCCAGGTTTGTACTTGGCGTTATTGGCACTACCGGAAGGGGAAAATACCTGGGAGTAGTACCGGGATTTTTCATTTTGTCGGCTGCAAGAACACAAAAAGCTGCCTCGGCGATATACCAGTTTAGTTTCTGACTGCCAAGCTTGTTAAAGGAGAGAATATGGTTAATGTATGCATCAACCCTGGTTTTGTCATTAAGAACCGCAGCCGCATAACATACTACTGCCCAGGGATATCCGCCTGCATCATATACTGTACCGTTTGCCCAATTTGTATAGTTTATATTGAAATCACGGTACATTATGTTTGCTCTTGTTGAAGTAACATCAATTACACTATACATGCATGGATACAACTGGCAGGTGGCATCGGCATAAAAAACGGACCACTTGGAATTTGTTGAACCATTCGACCCGTCATCATACCAGTTATACATAGTTCCTCTCCACAGCTGGCTTTCAATTGCATTAGTGTTTGCATCGGCAAGCTCCTGGTAATGTGCAGCGCTGCCACTTACAATTGCTTTGCTTTGTAGCCATACCAGTGCTTTAAGCCCTTCATTCACTTCGGCATTGTCCATTAAATATTTAGCGCCGTGAACATATGAATCAACTGAAAGTCCATCGTTATCATCAGGGCCAAATCCCTCAGGGACATTGTTTGCTGAATTGTCAATACACTTCTCAAGTGCACTTGCAATTAATGTTAATTCTGATGAATGCCCTGCCAGCCAGGCCAGATCAGCCGGAGATAAAAGACCCAATTCTTTTGCCAATGATAAAAATGTGGCTGCGTACGAATCGGCGGAATCATAGGTGCCTTTGTTTGTTTCTGCAACACCATAATAATCATATACTGATCCGGGAATCTCAGCATTACCTGTAACTGGGTTAATACTGCCATTAAGTTTGCTCATGTACCAGACCATCCATTTTTTTACGGCAGCAACGTTTTCAGCAGTTGGCATTTTAAGCAAAGCCCGGCAAGCGATATTGGCAAAATAGGGCATTATCCTGCTACCGGCATCTTTGGTGTCCTTAAATGCACCGCTTATGGATTGAGTAGCTAAAATATAAGGAATCTGATAGCTGATTATAGTCTCATAAATAGTCTTTGTCTCAGTAACAGGCTTTACCGGAGGAACAACTGGATCCTTTACCTTTTTGCACGAAACTATCCCCAATAAACTTAGAAACAATACGGCAGCGATTCGTTTTTTCATACCTGTACAGATTATTACCGTTGAGCTTATCTACGCCTTGTTTGAACACCCCTTTTTGGGCAATAGAGTCATTCTACACAATACTATAGAATGACTCTATGTTATACCTAATTATAAACTTCAAATTCCCAGAAAGTCATTTCCCATGGAGTTCCTTTCTTAGTAAGTAACAGTTTCACGTATCTGGCATCTATAGCATCAAAAGGATGAGAAACATTTCCGCCTGCACCGGTAGTTGTAGAGAATACAGTAGTAAAGGTTACATTATCAAGTGATGTTTGTATAGCATAGCCTGAAGCAAAAGCACCTTCCCATTTAATATTTACCTTACTGACTTTTGTTAACGAACCCAGATCTACCATCCACCACTGGTTGTCTTCTCCAGTTGCAAACCATGCGCTGGATAAATCTCCATCATTTCCTCTTGCCTCTGGCGGACGGTTATCTGCATTGAGAGGTCTGGAAGATGTTGCTGCTTTATTTAACGCTAAATTCACCGAAGCATAAACTTCAAATTCCCAGAAAGTCATTTCCCATGGAGTTCCTTTTTTAGTAAGCAATAGTTTTACATACCTGGCATCTGCAGGATCAAATGAATGGGTCACGTTTCCGCCTGCGCCGGTTGTTGTGGTAAATACAGTAGTAAAGTTTACATTATCAAGAGATACTTGTATGGAATAGCCTGAAGCAAAAGCGCCTTCCCATTTAATAATAACTTTATCAATCTTTTTAGCCTTGCCCAGGTCAACTGCCCACCACTGGTTGTCTTCTCCAGTTGCAAACCATGCGCTGGATAAATTTCCATCATTTCCTCTTGCCTCTGGCGGACGGTTATCTGCATTGAGAGGTCTGGATGATGTCGCTGATTTATTTAATGCCAGGTTTCCATTATCAACAACAATTGGCGGTGCTATATATTCAAATCCAGCCAAGGCTTTTGATCCTTTTGCGTTGGTTACACTAACTGTGCCTGTACTCCCTGTTCCAACTACTGCTTTGATGCTTTCCTTTGAAACAACAATAAAGGAAGCAGCTGCTTTACCCCCAAAACTTACAGATTTAACATCAATAAAGTTTATGCCTGTTATTTTAATAGTATCTCCAGTTTTACCGGTTATTGGATGGAATGATGTAATCTTTGGCATCTCCGATACGGTAATCTCTGTATTTGGATCATAAGGATTAGCTCCTCCTTCATCTTTCTTGCAGGAACCTAGTATGATTATACAAAGTACAATTGATGTTAGTAGAATTTTTTTCATAGTTTTTTAATTAAAAAAGTTTGAGTTGTTTAAAATTCTGTTTGACTTCCTTATAAGAATGTGCTAGTAAAGGCATTGAAAAAACAAATAATTTATAAATGGTTTCATTTAAATGATATTTATAAATTATTACACAGCAAATATAAATCATTTTATATGCGATTCGACATAACGATTAAAATATTTATAAATAAATTAATTATAGTAATTATTTTTATTTAATAATGCATTTATTATTAATTTATTTTAATATCTAAGATGTAATTGTTGATATTTTGTATTGCATAAGATTGCTAACTGTAACTGCAAAAGAGCATATAAAATGTGACTTGTGGCTCAATTATGCATATCCGGGCTTTTAATTTAATCTCCTGGTTGCTCTATATCGAGTCTTACATGAATTTTAAACCCGATCAGTGGCATATAAATATACTGTACTAAAATATTTCTATTCCAGGAGAAATCAGTTTAGGTTTGATCCAAGATGGAATCTGTCAATAGGCTTATTCTGGCTCCAAAAGGCCCTAAATATTTGATAAAGAGAAACTGGAATATTTATTTTGTTGCTATTTGAAAATTATGTTCGGCCAACGCCTTCTTTCCTTTGCCATGTAGGCTTCGACTTCTTATATATTACGACCAGTTATAATTAATATTATTATAGAGTTATCAGAAACTTGTTTCTCAGGATATAACAGGCGCCAATAACCCCGGCTTTTGATCCGAGTTTCGACAGTTTTAATTCCATATCCTGGATCACTATATTTAAAGAATACTTATTTATTGTTGATTGAGTTGGCAGATAGAGGTAAGAGCCGGCAGCAGCCAATGGGCCACCCAATACAACAAGTTCAGGATTAAAGATATTGATTAACATAGAAAGGTATCGTCCAAGTTTAACCCCAATTTCTTCAATTATTTCAATGGCCAGGGAATCTTCTTTTTCAACAACGGCAGTTATAATGTCTTCCATGCTGACAAAAGAAGCCCCTTTTTTAAGTTTAAGTACAGAAACCGATCCGGATTCAAGTTTTTCTTTAAACCTGCGTTCCAGGGCTAAAGCTGAAATTTCGGTTTCGAGGCATCCTTTTTTACCACACTGGCAAATAATCTCATTCTCGAACACAGGACTATGCCCAAACTCGCCCGAATATCCGGATTTCCCGTAATAGAGTTGCCCGTCATTTATAATTCCGATGCCCAAACCCCAGGTTAAATTTACAAAAATTACATTCTTCTCTTTTTCAACAACACCACAGCTGTATTCTCCATAGGTCATTGCTCTTGAATCATTCTCTAAAAATGTTTTAACCCCTATCTGCGATTCAATGATTTCGCTTAGCGGCTTTTCTTCAAAAAAGAAGTAGCTATAGCTAAAACCTTTAAAAGAATTTATCCTGCCAGTAAGATTAACACAAGCACCAAAAATTTCATCCCGCGAAATCTGAGCTTCGTCAATAAAGTTGTTGATAATTCCACATAAGACTTTTAACGATTCCCTGGTGTTCTCAAGGGTATACGGGATCCGCTCAGTTATTTTTACAAATTCATTTTTAAAATTTTGAATTCCAATATTTACTGTATTCCCTTGTACATCTACTCCCAGGAAATAACCTATTTTAGGGTTTATATCATATTGTGTTGATTTACGGCCTCCAAAAGAATCGGACTTTCCTTGTTCAAGCAAGATTTCATCTGCCAGTAACTGGCTCACCATCTTTGTAACTGTAGGAATACTAAGCCCGGTCTCTTTACAAAGTTCAGAAATTGTTGCTTCGCCACTCAGCATCAAACGACTGATAATGCCTTTTTTGAGGTTTATCATTTTTAAACTGGAAGGTGAAGTTGATTCCGGTGCAATCAATTGGCTTAAAAGGGACATGGTATTATTAAATTAATTTAGTTAATATACCAAGTGATATTGAATTAATATATGCTTATCACCTGTAATAAGTAAATTATTTTACAAAGATAGATTTTATTTCTGGTGTTTTGCGAAATTCAATAATAATATAAAATTAATTAATAAGAACTCAGATATACCTCAGGCATGATTTGCAACATAAGTATCTATGGTGAAAGAGGCCAGATTTTCCGCACATGAAAATCTAAATACTCTTTTCATACGCGGGAAATTATAATTTCCTCAATTGGAGCGCATCTTATTTTCTGAAGAGTGCCGGTATAATTTAGCCAACCCACGCAGTCAATGCCGGATGGCTCCGTGTCCTTTTTCCTGTTACGGTATTTGAAGAAAAAGCAAATTAGTGCTATACTAAATCATTTATTAATTTTGGCTGATGGATGATGTACATAATAAGGAAACCAGAAGCTACAATATGAGCCGGATCAAAGGCAAGGATACAGAACATGAAATTCTTGTCCGAAATTTTTTATTTTCAAAAACTTTTCGTTTTCGTTTACATTCAATACATTTACCTTATAAACCGGATATAGTTTTACCAAAGTAAAATACTATAAGATTTTATAAATGCCTGATTCCTGGACAAATATCGAAGTTGAATTAGTCGTTGCCGATTACTTTAGCATGCTTTCTACTGAGTTGAGAGGAGAAACCTATTCAAAGGCAGAACATCGAAGATATTTACGTCCCTTATTGTCGAATCGTTCGGACGGGTCAATCGAATTTAAACATCAAAATATTAGTGCAGTACTTATCAATCTGGGAAAACCATATATCAAAGGTTATTTGCCACGATATAATTACCAGGGCAGCCTTAAAACCAGAGTTGTTGAGTACCTCAACCTGAATTTGGGACTTGAAAATCAATTTCTGAATTTTGCTGATAAAGATATTTTTAGGCCAAAGACTGATTTGAATTTTGAACGGCTAATTGTTGAACCGCCTCTTTTAAAAATATATGCGGCAGAGCCTGAACTAGCATATAATCCGAAGTCAATTAAAATCAACTATTTGGAACGTGAACAAAGAAATCAAAAATTAGGGGTTTTGGGAGAAGAATTGGTTATGCAATATGAGAAATGGAATCTCATTCATTTAGGCAAGGAAAAATTGGCTGAACAAGTAAGGTGGATCGCACATGAGGAAGGTGACGGAGCTGGTTTCGATATTCTCTCAAAAAACATAAATGGTACGGATAAATACATTGAAGTAAAAACTACAAAACTTGGAAAGGAAACTCCATTTTTCTTTTCGCAGAATGAACTTCAATTCTCTATTGAAAAATCAGAGAATTATCATCTTTTCAGGCTATTCAATTTTGAAGAACAAGCGAAGATGTTCATTAAAAACGGAAATCTGAATTCAATTTGTCATTCAGAACCGATGACGTTCAAAGGTTTTTTTTAACTCCGGGTGGAGTACAAGGCAAATCATCAATTTACATTATTTTCCCAAATCATAATTATCACTTTCTTTTAGCTTAGAGTAAATAACAATCAATGTTTAACAGCATCCATCACACCTCCATTATCTGCTCCGACTATCAAAAGTCAAAGGCTTTTTATACCGGCATATTAGGTCTTGAAATTATAAGGGAAACCTACAGGCAGGAACGGGATTCGTATAAACTGGATCTTGTGCTTAACGGGGAGTATATTATCGAGTTGTTTTCATTTTCTTTTGCCACCGCAGCGGGTATCGCATCCGGAGGCGGCTGGTTTGCGCCATATCTCATTCGAAACCGATAACCTGGATCAAACTGTTGAGGCATTAAGCAGTCATAATATCCCGGACGAACCCATCCGCATCGACGAAACCCAAAACAAGCGTTTTACCTTTATTTTTGATCCCAATAATTTACCCATTGAACTGTACGAGAAATAAATCCAGCCAGGCGAGTTTGCATTAAGATGTGCTCCGGTTTTACTTTGTGGTTTGAATTTTAACTCATAAACTTATTCAGCTATACATCCTCTTTTCATGGTCCAAGGTTTCCGAATAAGCTTGGAACGGTCTTTTGGGCTAACCAGGAATAGATTAATTTTTGCAGAAATAAGGATTTAAAGCGAATTTATATTATATTTGTAGTCTATAGGCTTTATTAATTTACAATTATTTTAAGTATGTCGCCTATAGACGTCATATAATTATTGCAAACATGACTTCATCCGAGAATTCAACAAACTGGTATGGTAAGAGTGATGCGGAAATCGTTAGCGGACTAGGGGACATCATCAGGCAATTCCGTTTGCAGCAGAATATTACCCAGGAAAAGTTTGCCGTTAAAGCAGGCCTTTCGCGCAGCGCAATCTGTGAACTGGAAAACGGCAAAACGGCAACCTCACTCATTACCATTGTTCAGGTTTTAAGGGCACTGGAACAATTACAGGTATTTGATGCCTGGAAACCGGCGGACGAAGACAAGCCTTTAAAGATGGCGAAAATGCCGGGCAAAATCCGTTTGCGTGCTTCAATACAGGTAAAGTATGATCGAAAAAAGGAAGAAAACGAATGGGAATGGCTATAGCTGGTATTTAGGGCATAAAACAATACCAATTTGTATGCTGCATTGATTCCTGCAAGGTATACGTGGAAACAGATCTGAAAAAATTGTGAGAAGTGATCGTAAAAAACTATACTAAAATCATCTGAATTAAAGGATTGCGACAAATTTAAATTCGTATTCCTTACTTTACAAACCTATGGATTGAAAACTAAAGCAGGTTGTTATCACTCAACAGAGTGTTTAATCCATTAAAACTAAATGGCTTTTGGGTGTACCCATCCATCCCGGCTTTAAAAATCGTAACTTTATCCGGATTTGTTGTAATGGCAATAATTGTGATATGTCCTTTTGAAGGATAATCATTTTCTATCCGCCGGATTTCTTTTGCTGCCTGCAGGCCATCCATTACAGGCATTTGTATATCCATTAGAATAAGATCATATTTTTTTTCCATGAAACTGCTCACAGCTTCAATCCCGTTTTTTGCAATATCCACCTGATGCCCGTTACGCTTAAGGTAAAATGTTGTTACCTTTTGGCTCAATTCATCATCTTCGACCAGCAAAATATTAAGTTCTCTCATATGATCTTAATTCAGGATTACCCTATTTATAATGACATGTCAGAAAATTAGTTTATGTATGAGTGAAAATTGCTCATTTAAACCAATTTAAAAAGTAATCCTGGTACAAGAGTTAGTTTAGAAAAGTAGAATGACGGAGGTAATTTGAGTCGGCCTGAAAAATAAACAGGCAAGTACCTTTTTCAATGGATTCAATTACCGGCTTTATATACTCAGGAGGCAGAGAAGGACAACCATAGCTCCTGCCAAGCCTCCCTGTCTTTTTTATAAAATCTTCGGTTGCATAATCGGCTCCGTGCATAATGATCTGGCGGCTTATTGCGTTGTCGTTAAATCCTTTCTCCATCCCCTGCATGATCATCGACAACCCGACTTTAGAACCCATAACATGACCCCTGGTTATATAAAAGCCCAGACTACTTTTCAGCGTGCCCATTTCGTTTGAGAAGTTAACTGCGTACTCTTCACCCGTGTTTCGGCCATGAGCCACCAAAGTGTTGAATAAGAGTTTATGCCCCGGAATATCAATAACATACATCCGCTTATTTTTACTCGATTGCGAGAAATCAACAATGGTCAGAATGCCGGACTTCGCAAGCTGACCTTCAGCCACAAGTTTGTTGTAGCCTGTAAGAGCAAGTTGAAATACTTCATTAGACAACCCAAACTCAGACAGATGAGTATCAGTATAAATATTACTTTTTACATCATTAACCGGGTTGTTTATTTCGATATGAGCCATATTCAAAACCGGAATCAGAAATAAAATGAGGTATAAAATGTATTTCTTCATGTTGTAGTGTTAGAATGTATAACAGAGTTTTTACAGGTTTATTGAATACAAACTGTTAAAGTTTCCTTAATAAATATTTTTCAGAACCGGGTATATTCCTATTACCCTGATGCAAATAGCTGTTAATCATTTAAATGCGGCTCAATCCGGGGAATACCGGAATTTTAAACTGATACCTGGCAAATCCGAAGAACGGAAGTTTTAGTATATAAATGGTATATTTGTGTTGTACTGAATGGATTAAATGATCCGCTATTCCAATTCACAGATGTTTTCGGTACCTGAATCCTGGCTCCTGTAACAGGCCCGATAAAAATTCAAACGATTTATAATTGCGTATTTTTCCTGAAAACTAAACTATTCAAATGCTTAGAAAATTCTCCTATATTGTTTTTATTTTGCTGTTTACCAGCTGTCTGCAATCGCAGAACAAACCACCAGAAGCCTTATTGGATATTCCTTTTTCGGCTATTTCGGCTATTAACCGGGCCAATATAATTGAATTTGCAAAAGCACATCTTGGCACGAGGTATCTTTATGCCGGTATTGATCCTGCAAAAGGTTTTGATTGTTCCGGCTTTGTATATTTTGTATTTAAAAAGTTCAATATCGACCTGCCCCGAGGTTCGGGTGAATATAAAAATTTAGGGAAGACACTTAAGCCTGAAGAATTCAGGGTAGGTGATATTCTGGTTTTTTACGGTTACACCGATCATACCCAGATAGGTCATGTTGGTATAATCTGTGAAGCCAATGGAATGAAATCCAGGTTTATACATTCGTCCTCCGGTAAGGCTTATGGAGTAACTATCAGCGAATTGGACTCCGAAATGTACACACGCCGCTTTTACAAATGCATTGATGTTATTAATTAGTTGGCATTAATACTAAATAAATAACTCCTTGTAATATCATACCAAATATGTAATAACTTTGTGGTTACAATAAATGCAATTATGGAAACGTCTATTATTAAAATAGGAAATTCTAAAGGTTTCAGATTGAGTAAGTCGATTTTAGAGAAATACAACATACACGAAAAGGTAGAAATTATTCTTGAAAAAGGACGCATAATTCTTAAACCAATTGAGAGTCCAAGGAAGAATTGGGAGACTGCATTTCAAAAAATGCATCAGGAGAATGATGACCAAATGTTAATGAATGATGTTTTCGACAACGAAACTTTCGAAGAATGGAAATAATTCAATATTCAATAATCTTAGTCAATTTGGACCCGACCATTGGCAGCGGAATAAAAAAGGCAAGACCATGCGTTGTTGTTTCACCTGACGAGATGAATAAGTATCTTAACACAATTGTAATCGCTCCAATGACTTCAACCCTTAAGAAATATCCAACAAGAGTTTCTGCTGATCAAGATGGGAAGAAAGGCATGATAGTTATGGACCAAATTCGCACAATTGACAAAGCCCGAATTTTGAAAGTTTTAGGCAAGTTGACTAAAACTGAAATAAAAATTTGTAAGGAAGTTATCAAGGAAACTTTTGTAGACTGAAGAAGTACTAATGCCAACCGAGGCTATAAAAAATGGCGGGTGAAATACATAATTTGGAGTTTTGTCTCCCGCAAATGTATTTGTGTTGCTTAACAGGAACGCACTACCTAAACCGCCACTATTCATAGCATCTAACGATGTCGGAGGTCTACAGCCGGCAAAACGTCAGTGCTGAATTTTAAATCGTTATTTTTTATAATACAGCAATTCAGCCAATCTTTGATCCCTTTCATAAATATCTTTATAAAAGTTTATTTCACCCTGCTGATCCACCCAGGATGTAAAATAGCCGATATATACAGGTATTTTATTTTTCAGGGTGCATTTGCTTTCTTTACCGGCATGCATTGCAGCGTCAATCTTTGCCGGGGTCCAGGTTTCATCGTCTTTCAGAATCGTCAGTGCAAGTTCTCTTGCCTTCTGAACACGGACACAGCCATGGCTGATTGCCCGGTTTTCTTTGTTGAACCCACTTTTAGAAGGAGTATCGTGAAAATAGACATCATTCGAATTTGGAAACATAAACTTTACCAACCCCAGCGAATTGTTTTTCCCCGGTTTCTGGCGTACCAGGCCATTGTTCCATTCCATATTGTGATTTTCCAGGTATTTCTTATTTTTTTCTATCCCGGGTTTTACCTCCTTTTCAATGATACTCTTTGGCAAATTCCAATATGGACTGAATACGATATAGCTCATTTTCCCTCCGAAAATATCTGTTGCAGTGGAGCTGTCGCCTACAACCACAGGCGATTCGAATTCGATCTGGCCATCGCGGAACATTTCCATTTTATACGAAGGAATATTCACGAAAATATATTCTTTCGCCTGAAAATACTGAGGCGACATCCAGCGGCAGCGCTCCATATTAACAACGATTGTTTTTATGAGTTCGCTCACCGGGACATTCATAGCCTCAATGTGTTTGCGTGAAATCAGCGAATTTGGTTTAAAACCGTTACGCACCTCGTATTTTTTAACCGCAGCAACCAATTCTCTATCATATATGTTGCTCCCGTTGTTCTCTGCTATGTCGGCAGTAATGAATAAGCGTTCCCTTATTTGTTGAATCACTTTCGATGAATCGTTTGGTTTATAGAATTTTCTTTCAGGATCAATATCAATTGGGATCCAGCCTCCTTTTGCCTCAATATTGCGGTATTGTTTCAGCACATTACGCAATTTATAATATTGGCTGAACAAAATCATGCTGTCCTCATTCGGCAATTTTTTATCCAAAATAAGTGAATCCAGTAACCCGGTATAAGATACTTTTTTGCGGGGGAGCAGCCACCCCATCATCGTAGTTGATTTGATGTCGATACCTTTATATACATTATCAACATAAAAAAGGTATAAACTGGTTAACAGCAATTCAGTATCTGAATGCGAAAGCGTTTTCTTTCTTTCGTTGGTAAAGATTTCGTCGACCATTTTCTGATATGGGAAAGGTGTTGAAATTCCCTCGTTTTCTATATCCCTCACTTTGCTATAAAGCGAATTGCCATATTCAACTATCCCTTTTTTATCGAACCATATTTGCTCAAAATTATAGTTCCGGTAGATTGAAACCAGGTCGTTTTCATATTTTTTTACTTCCGGAAAACGTTCAAAAAAGGGAGCAATCATCATGCTGTCGAGCGGGAAGTTATTGCTTTCGGACGAGTTGTTACTGCCTGCATTTTTCGACCTATTTCCCATTTGTGAGCAGGATTGGCAGCCCAGGGAAATCAGTATTGTAATGATTATTAAGAAGGAAGATACTTTGCTCATTAAAGTTTTATTGTTATGAATGTCAGAATTTTTGAAAACTCAACTCACTGATCCTGTTATTAAAACTAAACCGGGAATAGTCAGAGATTTGAGTATACAAAGTAAGTTTTGATAGTGAAGAAACCTGTTACACAATTCTTTTAAAAGATTTCATTATTCACACATTTGGAGCTGAAAATGTTTTAACGTTTTGGGCTTAGTACATGACAAAAATTACAACAATTGATAATCAGATATATGTGTTAAAAACTTAGTTGTAACTATTACCGATAAACGCATTTAATATACTGATATTCTGTTTCTTGAATGATATACTAGCAGGAATGGCACTAAGATAAATGAACACCGGTATTGAGAGTAAAAATAGTATTTTACGTTCTGCTTTATCGGAAATTTTCGGGGATAAAATGAATTTAGCCCGAATTAAGTTCTTTGGCTTATTTATATGTACCCTTTGCAAGGTTCAAACTGTTTGCTTTGAGAAGTTGTCCGTAAGTTTTGACTCAGGAGTGACAGTCGATTCATCCTTGCGCAGGATTCAACGCTATATTTCAAACTATTTGTCAGATCAAATCTGATATCCAGTTTGATTTTTGCATTGCTGCCTCATAAATCGCCCTATCGACTGGTAATGGATAGAACTAACTGGAAGTTTGGATCATCAAACTTTAATATTCTGGTTCTTGCCATTGTTTATTAAGGAGTCTCATTTCCTATTCTGTTTACGATAAATGCCAAAGTTTAGATTAATTCGTCAACAAATGAACTTATTGAACTCATGCAGCGTTTCATTGGCTTATTTGGAATTGACAGCATCGGCTGTCTTTTGGCAGACAGAGAGTTTGTCGGTGATCTTTTGTTTGGTTATCTCAACTTTAATCACATTCGGAACCATATTCGTATTCGTGAAAACTTTTGGGTAATCATTCCACGAAATGGACATAGCATCATAGCTTCCTGCTTATTTAACCGTGTTAAGATCAAACAATGTGAGTTCCTGAATGAAATCGTTATTGTCAAGGGTCAGCTTTGCTATCTGTCTGCCTCGAAAATCAAAAACAAACAAGGGATTCCTGAACTTCAGATTATCGTCTCTTTTAACTAACCAGATCAGGCACAATCTCAATACAAAGAAAGTTGGCAAATTGAAACGGCGTTCAGAGCACTTAAATCAAGTGGCTTTAACATTGAAGACACGCATTTGACCGATATGGATCGGATTAGCAAGCTTTTCGCACTAGTACTTGTGGCTTTTGTCCAGGCTTACCAGGCAGGAATTTTTCAGGATGCTATTTACCCCATCAAAATTAAAAACCATGGTATAAAAGCACACAGCTTATTCAAATACGGCCTGACATTTATCGCCAATGTGCTATTCAATAACGACTTAGATAAATTTAGAGAATGTAGCGAATTTTTGTCATGTACTTAAATATCAATAAACATCATCCAATGGCGATTCCTGCAAAAAACATAGATGAAGTCCTTTCAGAACTAGATCTGATTATCGATTCAACCGTGGCTGAGAATAACTATCTGGGCATTTTTGCCTATGTCTATCGCAGGACAACTGCGCAGATCAAACAGGCAATTGCAGAGAAGCAATTCGAGGATAATGATCGTATGGAATTGATGGATGTGGCTTTTGCAAATTTATATTTAACAGCATATCAGAGGTATACAAATAATTTAAGCTGTTCTGAATCATGGCAAACTGCTTTTGTAGCAAAGAATGCTAAAATAACCATCCTGCAACACACCATGCTGGGTATGAATGCACATATCAACCTTGACCTTGGTGTTTCGGCTGCTACTTTCTCAGCAGGAACCAATATGGCCTCACTCAAAAATGATTTCATGAAAGTAAACCAGGTGCTAAACAGCCTGGTAAATGAAATGCAGAACCGTGTTTCAAGAGTATCGCGGCTTATGGTAATGCTGGATTGGATGGGGAAAAATACGGATGAACTGATTATTAATTTCAGCATGGCGAAGGCCAGGGAACAGGCCTGGGATTTTGCCTGCTTTCTGTCAGATTTAAAAGATGTTGAAAGGGTATCCACTATTAACAAAAAAGATTGCAGAATAGCAGCATTCGGGAAAATTCTGATAAATCCTCCCGGGTGGCTGCTCAAACTCATTATAAAATTCGTCGCCCGTTTCGAAGAAAAAGATGTGGCAACTATCATCAGTAAGTTAAGGGACGACCGGAAATAAACTTACAGCCAACCATTGTATTTTTGGTTGTTTTGAAAATTCATCCACTATCTTTGCAGCACTGAAACAATCTGGTTTTAAAGCAAGCAATGGGAGAGCAAAAGAATAATCCGTTACACGGCATCAGCCTTGAGACAATATTAAACCGTTTGGTTGACCATTTTGGCTGGCAGATACTTGGGAAACTGATACAGATAAATTGCTTTATTGAAAACCCGAGCATACAGTCGAGCCTCAAATTTCTGCGCAAAACGCCATGGGCGCGAAAAAAGGTAGAAGACCTTTACCTGGAGATTCATACCTCTGAAAAGAGTTGAAAAATCAGAAGCCTGGCTAAAACAATTTCAATTTATCGGATTACAAATCCGAAACTCTGTCTAACGGGATTATAAATCCCGCTGAGCAAATCACTCTTCTCATTACATAAAACAAAAATCCCCTCAGCGAAATAGCGTAAGGGGATTTCCATATTAATACTGAAAAAGACTACATCTGCGTTAGCAACTTTGCATCCTCAACAATAACTTCATAGAAGTAACCGGCACCGAAATCTTTTTTAAGTGAAACAGTTCCTTCGAAAGTAACCACATCGCCAACTTTGGTAGCATCATTCGTTGTAATGGTCAGGTCAAAGGATTCGCCGCTTTTAGTGCCATCCTGTATATGCACCCAATTTTTACCCATAATTTCAGCTGCATATTTTACAACTTCGCCGCGAATTTTAATGGTTTTCCCGGCATACTTTTCCTTATTGGCAAAAAGCTCAGCAATGGTGATGCCGCCTTTGGCAGGGTCCACCTTTATTCCTTCTCTTGCCACAGGTGCTTGTTTGCCCTTGGCTGAATCGGCCAGAGGAACATTGGCAGCAACAGGCTGGGCGGTAATTGGCTGTTCGCTGAATTTGTCAACAAAAAGGATGGAAGGAAATGTTCTTTTCAGCTCTTTGCTTACAAAGTTGTTCATTTCGATACCCGGAATGTAGTAATACGACTTACCCTTTTCAACTTCAGCCTTGGTAATAGCTATCCATATTTCGTTGCCATCTTCCGAAACGCGCATATAGGTATAATTGCTGGTCTGTATGATTTCTTCAGCAGTAACCTTATGCACATTAGGTGCAAGATTTTCGTCAGCAGTATTTTTCTGTTTGCAAGATGCTGCAAGTACAATAATTGCAGTCAAAAGAATAAATAAATTCAATTTCATTTTCATGATTCAGATTTTCGTTAACGTGATTTAATACTATCATTTCGCTTTATGGTGCAAAAGTATTCATATTTGCGCATATCTGCATGATTCTCTTTAAAACATATTATTTGACCTTTATTGCTAAAAATTTAAACGGTAGTTTTTTGTTCGCCTACAAATAAAATAAGTTAAATTTACACTTTTAATGAACCCCGGAATATGAATTGGATGTATGAATTGCTGACTAAAGATTCAGTCGCTCAGACTATTATAATTTACAGCTTTGTAATAGCCATTGGAGTTGTATTAGGGAAGGTCAAAGTACTGAACATTTCACTGGGAATAACTTTTGTCCTGTTCACTGGTATTGCTGTAGGGCATTTCGGCTTTGGCATCAACCACAAAGTACTTGATATTGCCAGGGATTTTGGTTTGATTTTGTTTGTTTTCTCAATAGGGATGCAAGTGGGTCCCGGGTTTTTCGCATCCTTCCGTAAAGGAGGAGTTACATTAAATATGATGGCAATGGGAGTGGTTGTTCTGGGAGCTTCTGTAACTGTAATTCTGCATTTTATTACCGGTGTTTCCATGCCCGTGATGGTTGGAATAATGTCGGGTGCTGTTACCAGTACTCCCGGTCTTGGCGCTGCCCAGCAGGCTGTAAACGAGGCATATGCAGGCAGAACCGGTTTTGTAATTCCGGATATCAGTTTAGGTTATGCCGTTGCTTACCCTTTTGGTGTACTGGGAATAATCATTACCATGCTTCTGATTAAAAAGATTACAAAAATCAACATCGATGATGAACTGAAAGAATACAACGAACTTCAGCATCCTGAGAAAGCTCTGCCTGTGAGAATCAATATTCTGATAACCAACCCGTTGATAGAAGGAAGGAAGGTTACCGAAATCAAGGAATTTCTTAAGCACGACACGGTTGTTTCACGCATATTCCATGATGGAGAAGTAAGCGGAGTTAATTCCGGTTCAGAGCTTCACTTGGGTGATATCGTTCATTTTGTGGCACAAAAAGGCGATGTTAATGGTCTGATAAAGCAATTTGGAAAGAAAAGCGAAATCGACCTGGCCAAGCATCCCGGAAAACTGATGTCGAAACAGGTATTGGTTACCAAAGTAAGAGTTTCGGGCAAGTCGCTTCAATCGCTGAACCTGCGCCTGCGTTTTGATGTGAATATAACCCGTATTTACCGGTCAGGCATCGAACTACTTGCGGCACCCGGTTTAAGGCTTCAGTTAGGCGATAAAATCACAATTGTAGGCGAAGAAAGCGCTATCGAAAATGTTGCGCAAATTTTGGGAAATTCGCTCAAAAGGCTCAATGAGCCGAACCTGTTCCCGATATTTATTGGTATTCTGGTCGGAGCGTTACTTGGAAGCATCCCAATTGCAATTCCCGGAATGCAAACCAGTTTTAAGCTCGGGCTTGCCGGCGGACCTTTGATCGTCGCCATCCTGCTGAGCAAATACGGTTATAAATTATCACTGATATCGTATACAACGCCAAGCGCAAACCTTATGCTGCGCGAAGTCGGAATAGTGCTCTTCCTGGCAAGTGTAGGGCTAAAAGCCGGTGAGAATTTTGTAGAAACGCTGGTAAGCGGCGATGGGCTAACCTGGATAGGATATGGCTCTGTTATTACAGTTGTTCCCATATTGCTGACCGGAATCTTCTCATCAATTATTTTGAAACAAAGTTTTTTTGAGGTCTGCGGCTTGCTTGCCGGAAGCATGACCGATACACCTGCGCTAGCTTTCGCCAATTCAATTGCTCAGTGCGAAGCGCCTGCCGTTGCCTACGCCACGGTATACCCACTGGTAATGTTCATGAGGATTGTTGCGGCTCAGTTGCTGGTGATGATGTTTGCGTGAGGTGGTTGAATTATTTTTTTACCAAAGAATCAATAAAGTCTTTATCAACATCAAACGATTACCGAAGTGGATACTTTGCAGTACCTTTGAAAAAGATTTTCAACAGATAAGAGTAGAAATTTAATCCTGTTTAAATCTGTCTGACCTGTGAAATATACCCAAAAATTTCTTTTCGCTTTATCCATCTTCAACCTTTTCCTGTCTTCTACAGTGGATGCTCAACCCTGGAACTTTATTAAAGAAAAGGATGGAATAAAAATATACACCCGTACTGATCCACACAGCTCCTTGAAATCATATAAAGGAGAAACTGTATTCAAAGCGCCGATGGAGAAAGTTTGTGCCTTGCTTGGTACTGCTAAAAATCTTGACTGGTGGGACAAGGGTTTCACAAAAATTGAAGTACTTAAACATGAAGATCAGAAATTTATACAGTATTATTTTATTTACGATATGCCCTGGCCGGTTGTTGACCGGGATCTTGCGGTAGAATCCAGAATAAAAATGGATACGGCAAGCGGCATATACACTGTTTCCTCCCGACCTTTGTTAAAGACAGTTCCTGAAAAACCCGGACTGGTCAGGATTACCAAATACTGGCAAAAATGGACTGTAAAACCCATGGAAAAAGGAAATTTACATGTTACCATCGAAGGGTCTATTGATCCGGGTGGTAAAATCCCCGACTGGGTATATAATATGCTTGTTACCGAAATGCCTTTGAATACGGTACGTTCACTCCGCAACAGGGCATTATCCCCAAATCCGCCAACCAAATAAGAACGGTCATATTAATGGACGTTATTCCTGAGTTTCGCAGAAACAGATTTTTTCAGATGCTGTTTAGGAATTACTGCAATTGATTTATTCTTAACTTTATAACCTCGAACTGATTATCCACAAATAATAAAAATGAATTTTAAATTTTAGAACAGATTCTATGAGAAAATTTCACATTTACCAAGGTATTTTTTTAGGCTTTGTTATTTTTGCCGGGATTGCAATACTTACAGGTTGCACCAACCAGGAATTTGTAGCTCCTTGTCTGAAAGGACACACCTTTGGCTTTTTGGGAGGATTGCTGCATGGCTTTATCGCACCCTTCGATCTGATCGCCATGCTGTTCCGAAATGATGTGACAGTTTATGCACCGAATAACAACGGAGCCTGGTATGCTTTCGGATTCCTGATCGGAAGCGGGGGATGGGGATTCTTCGGAGGAAACAGGAGTTCGAAGAAAAAAGGATAGAAAGGAATCCGGATGCCGGATTTTCCAGTCCATTCTTTCCATTGTCCAACGCCCTTCCGGGTGTGCAGTCCCTTTTGTGGATTGTACAATTGTGATCTTGCCCGAAGAATTAATCTTTAGCCAGCCCCTCTTTTTTCAGCTGAGCCATAATCATATTCGAATAGTCATTGAAAATACCTTCAGACCCAGTCATACTATGGGCATCCGACTGAATTAGCCAAAGACTTATTAATTAGGTAAATTTATTCAAACTATCGTTTTTGAGTGTATTGAATTATTTTAATCCACCGCCACCGGTTTCACATTCCAAATCATTTCACAATATTCACGAATCGACCGGTCGGACGAAAACTTACCCATGCGTGCTACATTCAGGATTGATTTGCGTGTCCAGGCCTGCGGATCGGACCAGAGAACACTCACCTGATCCTGGCAGTCAATATAAGCCTGGTAGTCGGCCATAACAAGGTAAGGATCATGCCACAGCAGGTTATCTACAAGCGGGCGAAAGAGGTTTGTGTCGCCACCGGCCAATGCGCCCGAAACGATAAAGCCGAGCACCTCGCGAAGCTCAACATTCTGTTCGTAAATTTCATGCGGGTTGTAGCCCCGTGTTTTCAGATCCTTTACCTGTGCAGAGTCGAGGCCGAAGAGAAAGAAATTTTCCGGGCCAACTTCTTCACGGATTTCGATATTGGCACCGTCGAGTGTGCCGATAGTAAGTGCACCGTTCATTGAGAATTTCATATTGCCGGTGCCACTTGCTTCCAAACCTGCAGTCGAAATCTGTTCCGACAAATCGGCGGCAGGATAGATATGCTGTGCGTTTTTTACGTTGAAGTCGGGAACGAAAACCACTTTTAACCGGCTGTTTACTACAGGATCATTGTTTACCAGATCAGCAACCGAATTAATCAGTTTGATTATAAGCTTTGCCATAAAATAACCAGGCGCAGCTTTGCCGCCAAAAATAAATGTGCGTGCAGATATTTCCTCCTGAGGATTACGTTTGATCCGCAGGTAAAGCGTGAGGATATGGAGTACATTCAGGTGTTGTCGCTTGTATTCGTGCAGGCGTTTGGCCTGAATGTCGAAGAGTGATTCAGGATTGACAATAACTCCGGTGCGTTGTTCAATCAGCACGGCCAGGTCACGTTTAGCGTTTAGCTTAACTTCGCGCCATTGCTCCCGGAAACTGAAATCATCAGCCAGCGGTTCCAGTTGGCGAAGCAGGTCGAGGTTACGCAGCCAGCCCTCTCCTATTCTGCCGGTGATGATTTGTGCCAGCTTAGGGTTGCTTACTGCCACAAACCTCCGCGGTGTAACGCCGTTGGTAACATTGAGGAACTTTT